>Ga0182747_1000460_pt1 | contig 39368 bp, 36 predicted proteins | sample eDN3rd30CBELigBY_FD_128526 | JGI IMG/M metagenome (GOLD analysis project Ga0182747, IMG submission 128526) | Enriched backyard soil microbial communities from Emeryville, California, USA - eDNA 3rd pass 30_C BE-Lig BY (version 2) (version 2) | ecosystem: Environmental > Terrestrial > Soil >... | reverse complement strand
GAGGCCGGTTTCGTGACCGGCCAGGTCGTCAGCGTCAATGGCGGCACGACGATGCTCTAGATCAAGGAAAAGAGGACAATGACCAACCCCGAAATCGGCAATTCGATCGTCGCGAACGGCATCCGCACCAACTATATCGAGGCTGGCGACGTGTCGCTGCCTCCCCTCGTCCTCATCCACGGCTCGGGTCCGGGCGTCACCGCCTTTGCGAACTGGAATGGCGTGATTCCGACGCTTTCGGAACATTTTCACGTCTTCGCACCCGACATGGTCGGCTTCGGCTATACCGACGTGCCCGACGACATCACCGATTTCACGCTCGATTTCTGGGTCGATCATATCGTCGGCTTCCTCGACGCGCTCGGTATCGAGCGCGCGTCGTTCATCGGCAACAGCTATGGCGGCGCGCTCAGCCTCGCGGTCGCGGCGCGTCATCCGGATCGCGTCCGCCGTTTCGCGCTCATGGGAGCCGCCGGTCTCAAGTTCGAAATGTCCGACGGCCTGCGCAATGTCTGGGGCTACGAACCCTCCGAAGCCAATATGCGCAAGCTGATGGAAACCTTCGCCTATAATCCCGGGCTCGTGACCGATCCGATCGTGCTTTCGCGCCACAATGCCAGCATCCGTCCCGGCTCGCACGAGGCCTTCTCGCGCCTGTTCCCCGAGCCGCGGCAGGAGAAGCTCGACGCGCTGGCGACCCCCGAGGAGGATATTCGCGGGATCGAGGCCCCTGCTCTCATCATTCAGGGCCGCGAGGATGTGATCGTTCCCGTTGACGTGGCCTATCGTTTCTCGGCATTGCTGCCCCATTCGGAACTGCATGTGTTTGGGGAATGCGGGCATTGGACACAGATCGAAAAGCGCGACCGGTTCCTGGAGGTCGTGGTACCGTTTCTGACGGCGGCATGAAGCGGGCGCGTCGCTCGCAGGGCGAGCGCTCGGAAGAAATGCGCGAGCGCGTCGCGCAGGCGACGTTCGACGTCATCGCGGCGCGCGGTTATTCGGCGATGCGCTATGCCGCTGTCGCCGAGCAGGCCGGGGTAAGCCAGGGCGCGCTCCTTCATCATTTCGAGACGAAGGATGTGCTGACGCTCGCCACGGTAGAGTTTGCCTTTGCGCGCGCCTCGGCGAAGACCGAGGAGATCATCGCGGCAGGTCTTTCCAAGGGCGACGACCCGATCGAGCTCATGCTCAAGGATTTCGCGCTCTATTTCTTCAACGATGATTTCTGGGTGTCGCTCGACATCACGATCAACGCGTCCAAGGATCCCGAACTCAAGGGCGGGATCCGGGAGATCGTTCCGCGCTACCGCCTCGGCGTCTATCGGCGCTGGGTCGGCATCTTGTCCGAAAATGGCTGGTCCGTGGGCGATGCGGAAGAGATTGTGCGAATGAGCGCAGCGCTCACCACGGGTCTCGGCATCCGCACCCTGTTCGACGACGTCGATGCCTATCTCGATACGACCATCGCGAAGTGGCGCACGATCATCGACGCAACCTGGCCGCGCGCGACGCGCTAACGGCTCTCGGCGACGACCCGGTTCTCGATCGCCCCCACCCCGTCGATCTCGCAGCGAACGACGTCGCCGGCGTTCAGGAATACCGGCGGGTCCATGGCAATGCCCACGCCTTCGGGCGTGCCCGTGGCAATGAGGTCGCCGGGCTCGAGCGTGAAGGCGGTCGAGAGATATTCGATCTGCTCATGAATATTGTGCAGCATCATGCCGGTATTCGAGGATTGCCGGACCTCGCCGTTAACGAAACAGCGGATGGCGAGATCATGCGGATCGGCAATCTCGTCGGCGGTCACGATCCACGGCCCGGTCGGGCCATGTGTGTCGAAGGATTTGCCCATCGTCATCGTCTGCGAATGGAACTGCCAGTCGCGCGTCGAAACATCGTTGGCGACGAAATAGCCGAAGATATGTTTGGGCGCGTCGGCCGCTGACACATGTTTCGCTGGCGCGCCGATCACGACGCCAAGCTCGGCTTCATAATCGATCTGATCGGACACATCGGGCTTTACGATCCCGTCATAGGGGCCCGTGATACAGGTCGTCTGCTTGTTGAACCAGAGCTGCTTCTTCGGCTCGGCGATGCCGAGCTTGGCGCCCTCCTCGACATGCTTGCGGTAGTTCATGCCGATCGCGAGATATTTGCCCGGCCGCTCGATCGGGGCCAGCAGGCGCACCGCCGCGAGCGGCTCTGCGGGCGCATCGGCCATATATCCGGTGATGCGGGCCAGCGCCCCCTCGCCGGCCCGCACCACCGCGAGGAGATCGGAAAAGCCGAGCGGCTCAAGATCGACGACCGCTTCACCGCGAACCACGCCCGCACGCGCGCCAGCGCCGCCGTCGAACCGAACCAGCTTCATTCCGCTCTCCCCTCACAATTCGTGCAGCCATTTACAAACCGTGCACTTGGTATGTCAATGGCCAGAGGCGATCTTCCGGCGGCAGAGATGTCGTCCGAAGCTCAGATCTTGGCCGTCAGATCCGGAACGGCATTGAACAGGTCGGCGACGAGGCCGAAGTCGGCGATCTGGAAGATCGGCGCGTCCTCGTCCTTGTTGATCGCGACGATGGTCTTCGAATCCTTCATGCCGGCGAGATGCTGGATCGCGCCCGAAATGCCGATCGCGAAATAGACTTCCGGCGCGACGATCTTGCCGGTCTGGCCGACCTGATAGTCGTTGGGGACATAGCCCGCATCGACCGCGGCGCGCGAGGCACCGAGCGCGGCGCCGAGCTTGTCGGCGAGCGGAACGATGACTTCCTGATATTTCTCGCTCGAACCCAGCGCACGGCCGCCCGACACGATGATCTTCGCCGAGGTAAGCTCGGGACGATCCTGCTTGGCGATTTCGGCGCCGACGAAGCTCGAGATACCCGTGTCGCCGCCAGCCGAGACGGCTTCGACCGCACCCGAACCACCGGTGCTGGCGGCCTTTTCAAAGGCGGTGCCGCGGACGGTGAGGACGAGCTTCGCGTCCGACGATTCGACGGTCGCAATCGCGTTGCCGGCATAGATCGGGCGGGTGAAGGTCTTCGGACCCTCGACCGACAGGATTTCCGAAATCTGCATCACGTCGAGCAGCGCGGCGACGCGCGGCGCGATATTCTTGCCGGTCGTCGTGGCGGGCGCGACGAACGCGTCGTGCGAACCCATGAGATCGGCGACGAGCGGCGCGATATTTTCGGGCAGGTTGTGACCGAAAGGGGCGTTGTCGGCGACATGCACCTTTTGCACACCTGCGATCTGCGCCGCCGCCTTGGCAACGCCATCGACGCCGCTGCCCGCGACGAGCAGATGGACTTCGCCGAGCTTCGAGGCGGCGGTCACCGCGGCGAGCGTGGCATCCTTGACGGCACTGCCGTCATGTTCGACCCAGACGAGCGTTTTCATGAGTGCACTCCCATCGCCTTCAGCTTGGCAACCAGTTCATCGACATCGGCGACCTTGACGCCGGCCGAGCGGACAGGCGGCTCCGAAACCTTGACCGTCTTGACGCGCGGCGTCGTGTCGACGCCGTAATCGGCGGGCGACTTGGTATCGAGCGGCTTCGACTTCGCCTTCATGATGTTCGGCAGCGAGGCGTAGCGCGGTTCGTTCAGACGAAGGTCGGTGGTGACGATCGCGGGAAGCTTGAGCTTCACCGTTTCGAGACCGCCATCGACCTCGCGGGTGACGCTGACGCTATCACCTTCGACGTTCACGGCGCTGGCAAAAGTGCCCTGCGCCCAGCCGGTGAGCGCGGCGAGCATCTGGCCGGTCTGGTTGTTGTCGCCGTCGATCGCCTGCTTGCCGAGGATCACGAGGCCCGGCTGTTCGGCGTCCGCGATCGCCTTGAAGATCTTGGCGAGCGCCAGCGGCTCGACGTCATCGTCGGTCTGGACGAGGATCGCGCGGTCTGCGCCCATCGCGAGCGCGGTACGCAGCGTTTCCTGCGCCTTCGCCGGGCCGACGCTGACGGCGACGATCTCGGTCGCGACGCCCTTTTCCTTCAGGCGAATCGCTTCCTCGACCCCGATCTCGTCGAACGGGTTCATCGACATCTTCACATTGGCGAGGTCGACGCCGGTGCCGTCGGCCTTCACCCGCGGCTTGACGTTGTAATCGAGCACCCGTTTCACGAGGACGAGGATTTTCATGGAGGCTCTCCCTTCCGCCGCGACCCCTTGGACCGGACCACGCCAAATAGATAAACTGGTTTACCTTTGTCAATCCTTTCCCTATGCCATCGCCATTGCAGAGGGAGAGAGTTCATGCTCGAGCGTGACGGAAGCAGCCTTTTCGGCGAGGAACATCGCGCCTTCAGGGCGATGGTGCGCAAGTTCATCGAGCGCGAATTCTCACCCCGCGTGGAGGAGTTCGAGGACGCCGGCATCGTGGCGCGCGATTTCTGGACCAGGTGCGGCGAAGCGGGCCTGCTCTGCCCGACCATGCCCGAGACCTATGGCGGTCTCGGCCTCGACTTCACCTTCAACGCGATCATCAACGAGGAATTCACCTACGCGATGATGGCGGACTCGATCACACTGCAGACCGACATCACCATGCCCTATATCCTGCATTACGGGAGCGAAGAGCAGAAGGCCGACATCCTTCCTCGCATGCTGTCAGGCGACACCGTCGTCGCCATCGCGATGACCGAACCCGGAGCAGGGTCCGATCTCCAGGGCGTGCGGACCACCGCACGCCGCGACGGCGACGATTATATCATCAGCGGATCGAAAACCTTCATCACCAACGGCCAGAATGCCGACCTCATCATCACGGTCTGCAAGACCAACCCTGAAGCCGGCGCCAAGGGAACCTCCTTGCTGCTGGTCGAGGCTGATCGCCCGGGGTTCGCCCGCGGCCGCAATCTCGACAAGGTCGGCCAATGGATGGCCGACACCAGCGAACTCTTCTTCAACGACGTGCGGGTGCCGGCAAGCAACATGCTCGGCCGCGAGAACAGCGGCTTCATCTATCTGGTGAGCGACCTGCCGCAAGAGCGCCTGTCAATTTCGATCACCGCGCAGGCGGCAGCACAGCGCGCGTTCGACGAGGCGGTGGCCTTCACGCGCGAGCGCAAGGCCTTCGGCAAGCACGTGATAGATTTCCAGAACACGCGTTTCGTGCTCGCTGACCTGAAGACAAAGCTCCAGGTCGGCTGGGCCCATCTCGACTGGGCGATCGCAAGGCACGTCGCCGGCGAGCTGACCGCGACCGAAGCCGCCGCCAGCAAATATTGGCACACCGAGATGCAGTGGGAGGCCTGCGACGCCGCCCTGCAGCTTCATGGCGGCTCAGGCTACATGAATGAATATCCGATCGCCCGGATCTGGCGCGACGCGCGCGTCCGGCGCATCTACGGCGGCACCAGCGAGATCATGCGCGATCTCGTCGGTCGCAGCCTCTAGGGTCAGTTCAAGGTCTTCATCTTCGCTTCGATCATCGAGATCAGCGCTTCAGTCGACCGGCTGAATTCGTGAGCCTTTCGATAGATGCAGTTGACGAGAACCTGCATCTTGAAGTCGGAGACGTCCAATCTGCAGATGTCATAATGTTCCGATAGATAATCGAACATCGGGTCGGCACAGACCCCCACGCAATCGCACCGCATGATCGCTTCGCAAAGCATGTGATAGTCGGTGCAGATAAGATAGTTGGGCTTCTTCTCGCCGCCATTTCTCTGCCCTTCGAACCAGTCAATCAGATTATCGGTGAGAAAGGGCGAAGCAACGCGATACCGGGCGATGTCCGCATAGCTGCGGTGCTTCAACCCTTCAAGCGGATGGCCTTTACGGACGATGAGGTTCGTATTTTCACGCCGCAGCGGCCGCCGGACCAGGAGGTCTGTGTCTTCCAGTGTCTCGTCGATCGCGACCAGGACATCGATCTCACCTGACTCGATCATCTTCGCCAGCTCGCGCGGATTCCTGCTGTAGACTTCGACATTCACGTCGGGATATTCCAGCAGAAAGGCCTGCACGACTTGGCGCATCAAGGTGACCAGCGAGCCCGATCCTGCGCCAAGCCGAATGATGCCCGTTCGCGTCTGCGGCCATTGGCGAAGGTCGCGCTCGATCTCCTCGGTAAGCAACAGGATCTGCCGGCCGCGACGCGTAATGTCCCTGGCGGGATCGGTCAGAACGGCACCGCTGCGACCGCGATGGAGAAGTTCGACCCCCAGCCGACGTTCGAACTCCTGAACACCCTTGCTGAGCGCAGGCTGCGAAATATTGAGTCGCTCGGCTGCCTTGCGAATGCTTCCACTGTCTTCGATCGCGATGAGATGCCGGAACAGTCTGTTGCGTAGCGGCGAACTTGTCATGAGCGGCTCCTTGAGCGGCGGCCCTCGGTGGCTGACCGCGTACAGCGAGCGGTTTTAGGCCGATTTGCACTATATAACCAAATACCATCACCTCCACTTAGTCAACCAGTGTACAAAAATCGCATCCCGACGAAGATCGGGGCATTCGATAGACAGGGGATGAGGAAATGGGGACCATGCGTCACAAGACCGTTCTCGCATGGCTGCTGACGACCAATGCAGCCGGCAGCGCATTCTTTCCGCAAGTCGCGGCGCACGCGCAGGAAGCGCCCACGGACGAGGCTGCACAAAGCAGTGAAACCGACGGCGGCGGGCTCGGGGAAATTATCGTGACCGCGCAAAAGCGCAGCGAAAGCTTGCAGAAGGTCCCGATCTCGATCGCTGCGTTCGATACGGGCAAGCTCGAGAGCGCGGGCATCTCGGATACCCAGATGCTGCAATCCGCGGTTCCCGGTCTGGTCGCAACCAACACCGGGTCTCTCACCTCATTCTATCTTCGCGGCGTCGGAACTCGGTTCGCCTTCGCCGGCCTCGAGCCAAGCGTCGCCATCTATGTCGACGACCGCTATGTGAGCCGGGCGAATGCCAGCGCCTTCGAGTTCGCCGACGTCGAACGCATCGAGGTGCTGAAGGGTCCGCAGGGCGTGCTCTACGGCCGCAACGCCACGGGCGGTGCGATCCGTGTCATCAGCAAGGATGTGAGCGAGAATTTCGAGGGCCGCGTTCAGGGCGGTTATGGCAATTACAACGCCTGGAACGTGTCGGGCACCGCGAGCATCCCGCTCAGCGAGGACTTCGGCATGCGTCTTTCCGCGCTCGTCAAGCAGCGCGACGGCTTTGCGACCAATCTCGACCCGCGCGGTTACGACGAGATGGATAATCTCAATCGCCAGGCGTATCGCGCGAAATTCCGCTGGAACGTCAGCGATACCGTTACGACGTGGCTGACGCTCGAATATAATCGCCGCCGGGACACCGCCGGCGCCGATATCGTCGATCTGAGCGCACCCGAAGGCGTCAACCTCGGCATCGCCGGGGGCGGCATTTCCGGCCAGAAGCGCAGTGAGGTCGCGACAGCCCTCGCAGATCCCACCCGCCAGCGCGATTATTCGGCGAACTTCAGGGTCGAGGCGGAACTGGGGCCCGTCGACCTTACCTCCATCTCGACCTACTGGAACTTCCGCCAGACGTCGCCGATCGACGCCGACGGGACGAGCGCGCGCCTTTTCGACGGCACGCTTCACGACAATGTTCGCACCATGTCGCAGGAGTTCCAGCTCAAGTCGGCAACGTCGGGACCGCTGAACTGGATCCTTGGTCTTTACTATCTCGACGACCATATTCGCGACTTCGACACGATCCTCGACCTTCGCGATCTCAACGGCAACATTGCCGAGCAGGGGAACGCGAACGTCAGGACCAAGGCGGTCGCCGTTTTCGGCCAGGCAGACTATGAGATCGCCAGCGGCCTGACGATCCAGCTCGGCGGCCGCTTCAGCCACGAGAAGAAGCGTGTCGCCGTTGTCGCTCCCGCTCCGGGCTACATACCGCTGAACTTCCTGTTTCCCTATTCGGACACGGTCAAGTTCAGCAAGTTCACGCCCAAGGTCACGCTATCCTACGACAGCGATGCTGGCCTGATCTACGCGACCTATTCACGCGGGTTCAAAAGCGGCGGCTTCGATTTTGCCGCGAGCAAGATCAATCCGCTGACGGGCGGTCCGGTCGCCACGCTCCGCCCCGAGGTCCTCGACATGTTCGAAGTCGGCTGGAAGGCTTCCTTGTTCGATCGCAAGATCCGTCTGAATGCATCGGCCTTCTACTATGACTATAAGGATCTCCAGGTCACGCGTGCGGCTTCAGACCCCACGACCGGCGCCGTTGTCAACCTGACCGAAAATGCGACCACGGCGAAGCTCAAGGGCATCGATCTCAACCTCGGATGGGCGATCACAAACGAGCTGACGCTCGACGCGTCGATGAACATTCTCGACTCCAGCTATGGCAAATATCTTACCATCGGGCAGCTGCTGAACAGTCTCGCTACCGGCAATCCGACAGCGCCGGGCGCTCGGAGCGTCGGCTATGACGCCAGCGGCCAGTCGCTCCTTCGCGCGTCGGATTTCTCGGCGAACGTCCTGCTGCGCTACGAACCCGAAATCGGCGGCGGCCGGCTCCCGATGTCCATCGGCTATTCCTACAAGGGGCCCTTCAACTTCGACTTCGTCGTCGCTCCCGGCATGCACCGGCTTCGGCAGAAGGGTTACGGCCTCCTCAATGCCCAGATCGGCTTCGAGCCGACCAATGGCAACTGGTCGCTGAACCTCTGGGCCGAAAACCTGACCAACGAAACATATTTCGACGACATCGTCGGCAGCCCCTCTGGCCTTCGCGGATCCTATGGGCAGCCTCGAACCTACGGTGTCTCGGCCTCCTACAAATTCTGAAAACTTGGGGAATCCTCATGCGAACGCATTCTCTTGGAGCCCTCTCGGCTGCCGTCTCGCTCCTCCTCTCATTGCCCGCGCACGCGGAGGAATATCATTGGGACAAGGTCCTTCAGGCGCCGATCGACGAATCCTATTTCGGCCCCAACGACCCGCGGAACCGCTACGATCCGCTTGCGACCACTCACCCCCTTCCGGGCAGTCAAGCGCGCCGGAACGGCGGTTATGCCTGGGGGGTTACGACCCACGGAGACGAGATCTGGTACGGCGCGTTCATGAACGGGTGGTGCCTATGGCTGCAGCCTGCCGGCCTGCCGTCGCCCACCGAACAGACAGCAGATCTCTATAATTTCCAGAGCCCGATCAACGCCTGCGACCTTCGCGAGAAGAACCGCCCGCCCGTTATCCAGATCTTCGACAGCAAGTCGGGCAAGCTTTCGGTTTACCAGTCGAAAGATCCGGGATTCGGCAAGGCCATGGCCGATCTCGTCGCGATCAGGTCGGCCTCGACCGTCGGCGACATTGTCCTCATAGGCGCCCTGATCGGCGGCAATTCCGCCGCCGCGTCCGGGAATATGAACAGCGACGATTCCTATTTCTTCAAAGGCGTCCGGATCATCGCGATCAACGCGAAAACGAAGACGTTCCTGGGATCGGTGACGATGTCCGATCTCAACGAAAGCCGGAAGATGTCGGTCATCGACCAGCCGGACGGTTCGAAGGGCCTGTATCTCGGCGCCTCGAGCCGATCCGGAAAATCCTATCTGCTTCGCTGGACCGGATCGGCAAGCGATCCGTTTCCGGCCGCGCGCGGGGACGGCTATCCGGGCTTCGAAAAAGTCGCCGACAATAGCGGTGCCGGATTGATCGGCGAAATCCAGAGTCTGAAGGACGAGGATGGCAAAACCCGGCTCGTCATCTCCTCGTGGAGCAGTTGGCCGTCGGTGAACAAGGCTGGCGGACTTTACCTGAGTTCCCCCCTCCCTTCTGACGGCTTCCATGCGAACGCCCCTGGAAGCTTCACACCGCTTCTCGAACTGGACAAGTTCGATCCCGATTCCGTTCTCGGTCCGACCTGGGGCGGCGGCATGCTGTCGGTCTATCGCAACAAAATCTACTGGGGGACGATGACGATCGGCTCGGTCTATTCCGCCGCCTACAACCTCGCCAATCCGGCACTCGAAATGACGCCTGCAGTCCAGGATAATATCTCGCGTGCGCTTTATGCAAGAGCGGCCCACGTCTTCAGGGTCGATGCAAGCAAACCGACCAAGCCCAAGATCGAGCTCCTCTTCGGCAGCGAGTATTTTCCGGTGCTCGATCCAAAGGACGGTTCGCTTCACTACGAGCCCAACAAACTCGGCCTCAGGCCCTCGATGGGCGACGCAGGGTTCGGCTTCGGGACAGTGAATTACAGCTGGGAAAGCGCCGTTTTCGACGACAAGCTCTTCGTCGGCACAATGGATTATTCCGGGGGCCTCGTCGACTATATCGCCAACAAGAAGTTTGATGGCGACTATCAGATCAACGCGAACCTGCGCATCGCCAAGGAACAGGGGTTCATCTCGGGCGGCGACATGCTTGTCTTCGAGAATGACCGGGACCAGCCGCGGGTGATCACGCGCGACGGCCTGGGGAACCCCGACGTCAACGGTTTCCGCAATTTCATCAACCTCAACGGGACGCTCTACGTCGGCACGTCGAGCGAATCCAACATCGGTCCGAAGGCCGGATATGCCTTCTACCGGCTCCGCACGAAGGGGAATTGATCATGGCGAAGACCATCAGACACGCTTTCTTCATCATCATCGGCATCGTCGCGCTATTCATCACCTGGCCATTCGCCTTCGACTGGATGCGCGAGGGCGGCAATATTCTGAACCCGGTCCAGTTCTTTGCCGACGCGCTCGCTCCTGGAGGCACCGCGGCTTTTCTCGCGCTCGACATGGCGGTCGCCTGGGTCGTCTTCATGGTCTGGGTCGTGTTCGACACCCAGCGCATCGGAATGGGCATGAAGTGGGGCTGGTTCTTCGTCTTCCTGTCCTACATCGGCGTGTCGATGGCGTTCCCCGTCTATCTCGTCGTGCGCGAAAGGTACCTCGATCGGCGAGCAGCGGTCGGCTGATCGCAGCATACCAAATTATTGGCAGAACGGAGAATCCTGATGAATCTGGAATGGGCAAAGCGCTGGATCGGCTCCTTCGGGGACGTCGAGAAGGCAATGGAATTCTACGCCGAGGAATGCGATTTCCGGGATTTCCCGCTCGAGCATTTCTTCCACAACGACAAGCCCGGCCTCGCGCGCGCCTTTGCGCCCTTCGGCAACGCCGATCCCGAGAACGGCCAGGGTATCCACTCGTTCGAAGTCCTCGAATTTCGCGGTAACGAACGGTCGGCCATCATCCTCTTCGGATGGACGGCTCAACATTGCGACAGCTTCTTCGGACTCCCCAACCCGGATCGCCGCGAACTTCGAACGGTCGGAATGAGCTATCACGAGTATCGCGATGGCCAGATCGTGCGCGAATATGTTCACTCCGATCAGATCCATGTCGTTCAGGCTCTCGGTTATCCCGTCGAGATACCGCATTATTGGGAAGAGCCCGCGGCATAACGTCGGTCGAACGTAGGTAAATGCCGGCGCCTTCGGCTTCCTTACAGCTATGACTCCCAAGCACTGGGCCGGGCACTTCGTGTTCGGCTCACTTTTTTCTGACGGCCGTGTCGTCAATTCGGGTCATGCTTCGCCATATCGTGCCAAAATCTCCGGTCCCTATTGCACTCCTTCGGGAGCATGCCTTGGTAGGCTGCGGAACGGACCGAGCGGAGCGAGCAACTATGAGCGAGCAGCACATTTTACTGGCGGGTCCTCAAACGGGGAGGGCCTTCCTCGAGGCACTGGCGTCGACTTTACCCGCCGACGCGAAGGCGAATTTGCGGCTTGGCCTGGCCGACCCTCTCGATGCGCCCGAGTGGCGGGAAACATCCATATTCGTCTCATACGGTGTTTCGTGCAGCGCCGCCGACATGGATGCGGCGCCCAACCTGCGCGCCATCATTACTCCGTCTCTCGGCTACGAGGGCATTGACATTGAGGCGGCCCGCTCGCGCGGCATCGCCTTTGCAAACGGGAGGGTCGAGGAGAATTACCAGTCGGTCGCAGAAGCAGCGATCCTGTACATGCTGACCGCGCTCTATCGCCTGCGCGAGGCGGAAGACAGGCTGCGGCGCGGCGAACTACGCTCCGGTCCCCCGAAGGCACGCATGCTGAAGGGCCGCACCATCGGGATCATTGGCTATGGGAATATCGCCAAGGCGCTTGTCGAGAGACTCGATAACTGGGGAACGCGAATTCTGGTCAGCAATCGCTCACCCATCCCGGTGAACCCGGCGATCATCCAAACCGGACTCGAAACACTTCTCGCCGAAAGCGACATCATCCTGCCCTTGCTGCCGCTCACGGCTGAAACCCAAGGGCTGTTGTCGCGCGAGAGGCTCTTGGCGGCCAAGCCAGGAGCCATTCTTATTAATCTTTCACGGGGCGCGATCATCAATGAATCCGCGCTCGCCGATCCTGATGTGATTTCGCATCTCGGAACAATCGCGCTTGATGTCTTTGCCTCCGAACCGCTTGCGGCCGACAGCCCGCTTCGCGACCTGCCTGATCACATCCTTACCAATCACGAAATCTCGCACACGCAGGAGAATCTGGGCGCCCTGTTTGCGCTTGCCGTCGCCAACATAAAGGCGGCGATTGATGGCAACCCCTTGCCCTCGGCGACATAGCCGCGGAAGGCAGTGATCGGCCTCAGCCTGCAGGTGACGGCCGCATGTTGAGCATCAATGTACCGACGAGGATGAGGCCAATCGCCGTCAACGCCCAGCCATCGAGTTTCTGGTCGTAGAAGGTCCACGCGACCGCGGTCACGAGCACGATGCCGACGCCGCACCAGATCGCGTAAGCGATACCGACCGGAATAGTGCGGAGGGCCATCGAAAGGCAGTAAAAAGCGAGAGCATAGCCGAGGATAACAATCGCCGACGGCAGCGGACGGGTAAATCCATCGGCCATCTTCAGGAACGACGTCGCCAGCACTTCACACAGGATGGCAAGCACGAGCCAGCCGGGGCCGCCGAGCATGGTCATCGCCCGCTGGGTTGCCAAAGCCGCTCGCGGCCGATTTCATCCGGTATCATGCAGCCGGTGATGCCATGGGCTGGGCCTCACGACAACCGCCCGGCGGTCTTTTCTCTGGCCGCAGACCCAGCATGAGAAATGCCGCGAGGCCGACCAGCAGCGCGCTTACCGTCAGCGCAGCGCCATAGTCGCCGGCCGCGTCGCGCAGCTTTCCCATCGCAAAAGGGCTCAGCCCATAGCCCAGCGCAAATATGCTGTATTGCCAGCCATAGATCGCCCCGTAGTGCCGCTGCCCGAAATGGAGCGCGGTAAGATATGCCAGCAGGTCGATCTCGGCGCCCGCAGCCATGCCAAGCAGGATTGCCGCGACAGCCCCCATTGCGAGGCCGTCGAGCAGCAAAAGTCCGATCCCAACGGCTGCGAGGGCAAGGACGGCCAGCGAAACGATTGCCGCGGGAAAGCGGTCGAGCGCCATCCCTATCCCGAGCCTGCCGACGACGCTGGAAAGCCCCACAAGCGAGGCGGTCCCGGCAGCCTGCAACGGGTCCGCACCGAGGTCCCGGAACAGCGGAACGAGATGGACGACAACCCCGCCAAGCCCTGCCGCCATTGCAAAGGAAATGATTGTGAGCAGCCAAAAGCGGCCAGTCCTGCGTGCCTCCCTCGCCGTCATGCCGTTGGCCGGGGCATCGGACGCTCTCGCTTTTCTCCCTTGCGGCACGCTGCGGAAACCGAACCAGACGACGGGCGCCGAGGCAATCGCGATCGCCGCAAGTGCCAGATAGGCTGCGCGCCAGCCGGCAGCCTCGGTGACCGCCGCAACCAGTTGGGGCACCCAGAAGCCGGCAAGCCCTGCCCCGGTCAGCGCAATCCCGAGCGCCAGTCCGCGCTGTTTGTCGAACGCGGCGGCAATAGGACGAACCAGGACGATAGGCGTCGAACCGACACCGAGCAGCGCGATGGTCGCATAGAGCGCCCAGAAAAGATGGATATCGCCGGCTGTAGCAACGAGGAGGACAACACCCAGCGCATAGGCCACCAGGCTGGCCGACCCCACGGCAGCGGCGCCGTAGCGGTCGCACAAGCGCCCGGCAGCCGATCCGGAGACGAATACTGCCAGCGTCATCAGCGTGACCGCCAGGGATATGTCGCCCCGGGTCCAGCCGAACTCTGCCTCGAGCGACGGAATGAAGGTGCCGAGGCTGTAGAAGAGGGTCGCCGTCATGCCGGCGGAAAGACCAAGCGCCGCGCTGGTCAGCAGAAGAGCCTTGCCGCCGAACTCGCCCGGCAGGGTCATGGCGGCGATGCTATTCCGTAAACCGCGCGCGCCACCGCATCGCTGAGCTGGTTGTCGGCGCCAGCCTCTTCAATCGTCTTCACCGCATCAAGACCGCGAAGCCCGACCGGCGTCGGCCTGCCGCCCTCGACCATCACATGACGCTCGTCGAGGAGGTAGGCGGACCCCTTCAGCCTTTTCGCCGCCGCAACCGCGCCGTCGCGGTCAGGCCAGATGCCGTGCAGCAGGGTGGTGAAGATGCGGCCGCTTGCGTCAGTCTGGTTCCACCCCGAAGGATCGCCGCCCGTCAGGTCATAGGCCGCAAGATAGAGGGTGCCATCGAACGACGGGCAATCGGCATCGAGATCGGTGCCCGCCTCGACGACAATGAACAGCATCTGCCCCGCAGCATCCGGGCGTCCTCGGATCGTCCGGGCAGCCCCCTCGCCCAGATTGTAGAGGAGCGCCCGGCGAAAAACATTCTGCTCGTCGCGATGGATATGCTGGGTCACCTCGCTGTTAATCAGTCCGGCGCGGTCATCTTCGGACCGATAGGTGACGATCGCGATCCCCTCGAACGGCTCGGACGCGGCGTCGAGCGGGGTTACATGATGCTGCGTATAGGAGTCGAACCCCGGGATCCGCGCCGCCATCACGCCATGCACGTCGCGCCAGTAGCGCGTGAACAGCGAGCGCGAGATATCGGGGCGTCGCTCGATCAACGCGACGGTGCTCACGCCGCCCATAACGCCCCCTCGACCGGGATGATCGATCCCGCAACATAGGCGCCCGCCCGCGACGCCAGAAATACGACCGCCCCACCGACATCGCTCTCGCTTCCGAGGCGACCGGCAGGAATGCCTTCGATCATCTGCTCTTTCAATCCTGGCACCGCGGTGAAGAAACCGTCGGTCATATCGCTGGGGAAGAAGCCCGGCGCGACAGCGTTCACATTGATGCCCTGGCGGGTGAGATCCGATGCCAGCGCGCGGGTCAATTGGTGCAGACCGCCCTTGGCGGCACTATAGGCATATGCGCTGCTGCTCTTCGCCCAGAGCGCAGCAATCGATCCGATATTCACGACCCGCGCCGGATCGCCTTCGCGCGCCGCCGCCTTGAGTTGCGGCAGCAGGGCCTGGACGAGGAAGAAGGGCGCGCGCAGATTGACCGCCAGCTCGCGATCCCATTGCTCCGGCGTGATCGCATCGATCGGCGCCGCGGTGAAAGTCCCGGCGTTGTTTACGAGGATATGCACCCGGCTCGCCTCCTCGGTGATAGCGGAGGCAGCCGCGGCAATTCCCTCACTTGTCGAGAGGTCATGTGCAAGCAGCACGCACGACCCGTCGGCACTCAGGCCTTCGGCGAACGCGCGGTTCTCCGCACTATCCCGAGCGACGATCAGCACTCGTGCCCCGGCGGCAAGAAGCGACCGGCTGATCATGGCTCCCACGCCCTTTGCACCCCCGGTGACGACGGCGGTCTTGCCCGAAAGGTCGAACAGCGCCTGTGCTGGCGCGACGACGGCCGACGGGTTGGTGATGAACGACTGGCAATTGTCGAGATCGACGAAATTGCCCTCATCGGGCTGCACGTCGGCCAGATATGCGGGTTCGGCGAAAGCCTGCCGCATCGCCTCCTCGCTCCGGAAATCGAGCACGGCTACGCCGTCAAAGTCCCCCGAAACGCCGAAGAGCTCCGCGATCGGGCTGTCCCGGTCGGCAAGCACATGCTGCGTATAGCTTCGCAGATGCCGCGTGAATTCGCCGCACGAACGGAGCAACGGCCCATGCTTCTCCTGCCAGTAGGATGTGAAGTCTTCGGGGCTGAGGCCCGGTTTGCGCTTGATACAGACGATGAGTGTGGTCATCCGGCAGCCGCCGGCTTAGCGACGTTGATCGTCTGGAGCGCGAGATAGGGATAAAGCCCCTCGACCCCGCCTTCGACCCCGAAACCGGACTGCTTGTTCGCGGGGAACGGCACCTGCGGGTCGAGCGCGCAATGCTGGTTCACCCAGACGCTGCCGCTTTCGAGCCGGGCGGCGACTTTCGCGGCTGCATCTGTGTCACTGCCCCAGACCGAGCCGCCGAGCGCGAATGGTGACGCGTTGGCGCGCGCAACGACATCGTCGACATCGCTGTAACGAATGATCGGCAGGATCGGTCCGAACGGTTCTTCGTCCACGATCGCCGAGCCATCCGACACATCGCGCACGACCGTCAGCGGGACGAAATAGCCCGCGCCTTCCGCTACATCGCCGCCCGCGACAATCTGCCCCGCCGCGCGCGCTTCGCCGAGATAGTGGAGAACCTTTTCATATTGGGCCTTGTTCTGCACGGGCCCGAACTCGGCAGCCGCATCGCTGCCCGCCGCCAGCTTGGCCGACGACGCAAGGCCGGCGATCGCGTCGCACATCGCGTCGTAGAGGCTGTCATGCACATAGAGGCGCTTGATGACGGCGCACACCTGCCCGGAATTGAAGAAGGCGAAAGCAAAGATGGCGGGCGCGATTGCCGCGACATCGGCGTCGGGCAGTACGATCGCAGCGTCGTTGCCGCCAAGCTCCAGCGTCACGCGCTTCAGCGTCGGCGCAGCGGCGGCCATGATCTTGCGGCCGGTTTCGGTCGATCCGGTGAAGGTGATCTTGGCGACATCTTCGTGAGCGACGAGCAGAGCGCCAGCGTCGTTTCCACCAGACAGGATGTTGATCACGCCCGGCGGCACGACGTCCGCCCAGAGCTCGCCGAGCCGCAGCGTCGTGAGCGGCGTCGTCGGTGCGGTCTTGACGACAATGGTGTTGCCGGCGGCAAGCGCCGGCGCGATCTTGTTGGCGGCGATGAAGACGGGGGCGTTCCACGGCACGATCGCGCCCACCACGCCCAGGGCTTTGCGATGCAGTTCGACGCGGCGCGTGTCATCCTCGACGATCAGTTCGGGCTGGACCTCTAGCCCCGCGTAATAGTTCAGATAGCCGGTCGCGAGATGCAGGATTTCGAACTGTGCGAGTCCCATCGGGCGCCCGGTTTCCTGGACAAGCAACGCGCAAAGCTCTTCGGCATTTTCCACGACCTTCGCGGCCATCGCGCGCAGAACCTCGCCGCGCGCGCCAGGGGCCAGATCGCGCCAGGCGGGAAAGGCCGCCTTGGCGGCGGTGACCGCGCGTTCGACGTCGGCCGCATCGGCGTCGGGAACCTGGGTGAAGACGGCGCCGGTGCACGGATCGACGACATCGAGCGCGCGGCTCCCCTCCACAAACTCTCCGCCGATCAGCATCCGGACCATTTCATTCTCCTCATTGTCAGGCCGTCAAAGCCACCCGATTGTTGTCCTTGTTCGCTTCGGGGGCCGCCGCGGCGTTGCGGAACCGCTCGACCACGCTCGCTTCGAGCGCGCGGACGCGATCAACCGCCGCTTCCTTCACATGGCCATAGCCACGGATCTGGCCCGGCAGGCTCGCCGCTTCGACCGCGAACTTGTGGTTCGCCGGAGTGAGTGCCGCAATCATGGCCCGCAGCCGTGCTTCATATTCGTCGATGAGCGCACGCTCCATCTTGCGCTCGGCGGTATAGCCGAACGGGTCGAGCACGGTACCGCGCAGCCGCTTGCCCTTGGCGAGCAGCGGAAACAGCTTGCCGACCCACGGGCCGAACTCGCGCTTCAGCAAATGCCCCGTCTCGGGATCGCGCTTCGAGAAGAGCGGCGGCGCGAGATTGTAACGGAGCTTCGCGCCATCCTCGAATGCCGAGGCGAGTTCGCGCTTGAACGCAGGATCGGCGTGAAGGCGCGCGACCTCATATTCATCCTTGTAAGCCATGAGCTTGGCGAAGTTGCGCGCGACCATGACGGCGAGCGCCGTGCTGCCGGGCAGCACCCGCTCCTCGGTCGCCGCGACTTCGTCGACGAGCGCGCGGTAGCGCGCCGCATAGGCCGCATTCTGGTATGCGGCGAGCAATGCCGTGCGGTGTGCGACGATGTCGCCGAGGTCGGTAAGCGGCTTGAACTCCGGCGCCGTCCGGGTGGCGGCGGCCGCGGCATCGACCTTCGCCGGATCGACGACGAGCAGACGCCCGAGCGCAAAGGCCGACTGGTTAAAGGCGACGGCGACCCCGTTGATTTCGACCGCGCGCGCGATCGAAGCGGGCGAAACCGGCAGCAGCCCGAGTTGCGACGCATAGCCGAGCATGAAGAGATTGGCGGCGATCGTGTCGCCGAACAGCGCAAGCCCCAGCCCGGTCGCATCGACCCCATGCAGTTCGGCCGAGAGCTTTTTCAGGCGATCGACAATCAGGCTCTGGTCGAGCACGAGGTCGGGGTTGCGCTGAAAGGCCGGCGTCGGCGTAATGCGCGCGTTGACGACAGTGGTGGTCCGCGTCGCCGAAAAGGTGACGACGGGTTCCTTGGCCAGCGCCGCGACGGCGTCGAAGGCGAGCGCCAAGTGCGCTTCGCCGGTGCCGAGTTTCTGCGCCGCGAGGTCGCCCGCCGCAGCCGCGATCCGGACATGGCTGTAGACGGCGCCATTCTTCTGGCTGAGCCCCGTCATGTCGAAGACCGAACAGGCGAGCCCCTCGAGGTGCGCCGCCATGCCGAGCAGGGCGCCGACGGTTACAACGCCTGTGCCGCCGATCCCCGACACCATGATATTGAATGCGCCGTCCGAAATCGCAGCCAATGCGGGTTCGGGAAGGTCCGTCTGAGCTTCGCCCGCCAGCGCCGAGACCTTGGGCTTGCGCGGCTCCGCGTCGAGCACGGTGATGAAACTCGGGCAAAAGCCTTTGACGCAGCTGTAATCCTTGTTGCAGTTCGACTGGTCGATCTGGCGCTTGCGGCCGAGTTCGGTTTCCTTCGGCCAGACGCTGACGCAGTTCGACTGGACCGAGCAGTCACCGCATCCCTCGCAGACGGCGCTGTTGATGAACATGCGCTTGGCCGGATCGGGAAATTTTCCGCGCTTGCGGCGGCGGCGCTTCTCGGCGGCGCAGGTCTGTTCATAGACGATGACGGTCACGCCCTTCACCTCGCGAAGTTCGCGCTGCAACGCATCGAGTTCGTCGCGATGATGGACGGTGACGCCTTCGCCAAGGCCACTGTTCGCATCGTAAAGTTCGGGTCTGTCTGTAACCACGATGCAGCGCTCGACGCCTTCCGCGAGCACTTGCCGCGTCACGTCCCCCGGCGTCAGCGGGCCATCGACCGGCTGTCCGCCGGTCATCGCCACCGCATCGTTGAAGAGGATCTTGTAGGTCATATTGACCTTCGCCGCGACCGCGCCGCGGATCGCCAGCAGCCCCGAGTGATAATAGGTCCCGTCGCCGATATTCTGGAAGATGTGGGGCGTCTCGGTGAAATGAGCGAGGCTGTACCAATGCGCGCCCTCGCCGCCCATTTGCGTGTTGGGGAGCATTTCGGGGCCCGAGTACATCGCCATGGCGTGGCACCCGATGCCCCCGCCGGCGAGGCTGCCTTCGGGAAAGCGCGTACCCGTATTGTGCGGACAGCCAGAGCAGAAATAGGGTGCGCGCACGGCGTCCCCGGGCTTCTGACCCGCGACCTTCATCATCGCGGCGCGGAGGCCTTCGACGCGCTCCGCGATGGCTGGCGGCTCGCTTCCCAGCCGGCGGAGCCGCTCGGCGATGACAAGGGCGAGTTGCAGCGGATCGAGCTGCTCGTCGCTCGGGATCATGAAGGCGCCGGTCTCGTCGGTCTTGCCGACGATCGCCGGCGCCCCCGGGCGCCCGTAGAGGATCGCTTTGGCCTGCGCCTCGGTGAGACCTTCCTTTTCCTCGACGAACAGGAGTTCGGCCTGACCTTCGGCAAATTCGGCGAGCCCTTCGCGCTCGACCGGATACATGCAACCGAGCTGATAGAGCGAAATACCGAGCGCCGCCGCGTCGACGTCGGAAAGGCCGAGAAGCTTCAGCGCCTGGCGCGCATCCTGGACCGCTTTTCCGGTCGCGACGATCCCGAGCTTTCGCGCGCCATTGTCGATCAGCACCCTGTCGATGCCGTTCGCACGCACGAATTTCTCGACGAGCGGCCAGCGGAAACGTTTGGCGACGATCTCCGACTGCACCCGGTCGAGATGGGTCGGAAAATTGTGGAAGCCGTTCGCGGGGGCGACGCCGCGCTCGGGCAGCACCGGCCCGTTATCGAGCTGCGGGAGTTCGACCGTCATCGTCTGCTCGAGCACTTCGTTGCACATCTTGAAGCCGGTGAAGAGGCCGGTGTAGCGCGACATCGCCCAGCCGAGCAGGCCATATTCGAGCACGTCCTGCACATCGGACGGCGCGAGGATCGGCATGCCCGCATGCATCAGCGCCACCTCGCTCTGGTGTGCGACGGTCGACGACTTGCCGCTGTGATCGTCGCCGGCAACGATCAGCACGCCGCCATTGGGATGCGAGCCTGCCATATTGCCATGCTTGAACGGGTCGCCCGAACGGTCGACGCCCGGCCCCTTGCCGTACCACAGGGCAAAGACGCCGTCCTTCGTCGCATCGGGAATGCCGGCCAGCATCTGCGTTCCCCAGACCGCCGTTGCCGCGAGATCCTCGTTGACCCCCGGCTGGAACATGACGTCCATGCTCTCGAGCAGATCCTTCGCGCGCCAAAGTTCCTGATCGTAGCTGCCGAGCGGCGAGCCGCGATAGCCCGAGATGAAGCCGCCCGTATCGAGCCCGGCGCGCGTGTCGCGATCCTTCTGCAGCATGGGCAGGCGCACGAGCGCATGCGTGCCGGTCATCAGCACGGTGCCTTCGTCGATCGTATATTTGTCGGTCAGCTTGACGTCACGCATGGGATAAGGACCTTCGGGATTCTTCCGGGCGATAGGCGGCGCCATGGTCCGCCAGATAAGTCGCGAAACTCGATTGAAATTCGGCCATCACAAGCTGGGTACTCGGCCGCGCGGTCATCGCCGCCAGCCACGCGTCCAGCCCACCGATCTCGTCGATGATCGAGCGGTCGTAGACGAAACGCGTGACGCGGTCGGCGATATCGAGATTATAGTAAGCGAACAGATCGGCCTGTCCGGGGCGATCGCCCAGCAAGAAAGGTTTCGGCGCGAGCAACTGCGCCAGCGCACCCGTCGCGCGGTCGAGCATCGTGCGCACCGACGCTTCGGTTGTCGGCAGGTTCGCGCGGCCCATGAATACCCCGGCAAAAAGCTGGCGCACCTGTGCCTCGACATAGATCTGGATGATGTTGATCGTCTGCCGCGCCCGCGCCCGCTCGAATGCATCGGCGGGGCGCAGCGGAATGTCGGGATAGGCATCATCGAGATAGTCGAGGATGGCGACCGTCTCGGTCAGACATCCGGCCTCGGTTTCGAGGACCGGAATCTTGCCGAGCGGGCTGAGCTGCCGAAACGCCGCATCCTGCGAAGCACGGGTCGGAACGAATTCGAACGATAGCTCCTTTTCGATGAGAGCCGCGCGCACGATGTTGACATAGTTGCTCACCGGATAGCCCAAGAGACGAAGCCGGGTCATGTCCGAACGTCCATGACCTTGCCGGGGTTCAGGATATTTCCGGGATCGAGAAGACGCTTGATTTCGGCCATCAGGCCTCGCTCACCAGCCGATCGCGACACGTCGAGCCAGGGCTTCTTCTCGAGCCCGATGCCATGTTCGGCAGAGATCGATCCGCCGATCGGACGAAGCGGCTCATAGACGCATTCCTCGACGTGGTGCCGGTCGCCCTCTTCGCCCGCCCCGATCGCGATATGGAGATTGCCGTCGCCCATATGGCCGAGGAAGGCGATCTTGCCCTCGGGCCAACGGGTTTTGAGCCTGCCGGTCACCGCCGCGATATAATCCTGCATCTTGCCTACCGGCAGCGAGACGTCGAAGGCGTAGAAGGGCTGGAATTCCCGGACGACATGTTCGAGGTCTTCCCGGATTTCCCAGATCTGCTGGCGCTGGGATTCCGAACGGGCAAGGACGGCATCGTCGAAATAGCCGCGCTCCCCCGCTTCGCCGAGGACGGTCTCGAAAAGCTCGGTATCGCGTTCCTGCTGCGATCCGAGCATCTCGATGATCGCATAATAGGGCTGGTCGGCCGAAAGCGGTGGCGCATGTTTGCCGGCGCCGGTGTTGACCCGGTAAAAACTGTTGTCGATCAGCTCGAACGCGCTCAGCAGTCCGCCGAACCCCTGGTCGACGAAGCGCAGCAGATTGACCATCTGGTCGAAATTCGCGGCGCACACGATCGCGGTATTGGAACTGGTCGGGCGCTCGCGGAGGCGAAGAACGAGCCGGGTGATGACCCCGAGCGTTCCTTCGGACCCGATGAAGAGCTGCTTCAGATCATAGCCCGTATTGTTCTTGATCATCTGGTTGAGCGACGAGATCACCCGCCCGTCGGCAAGCACCGCTTCGACGCCGAGCACCTGTTCGCGCATCATGCCGTAGCGGATGACGCGCATGCCGCCGGCGTTGGTCGAGGCATTCCCCCCGAGTTGGCACGAGCCTCTCCCGCCAAGGTCGAGCGGAAAGGTCAGCCCATGTTCGGCTAGCTCGGTTTCGAGGGTTTCGAGGACGACGCCGGCCTGGACGGTCGCCGTTCGATTGACCGGGTCGATCGCCTCGATTGCCGCCATTCGCTCAAGCGACAGCGCGATTTCGCCGCGCCGGGTCTCGGTCGCGCGGACCCAGCCCGACATGCCGCCGTGCACCACAACGGGCTGGCCGGCGGCGCTGCACAGGCGCAGGATCGCAGCGACCTCGTCGGTCGTGCGCGGACGCACGATCGCATCGGCGCCGATCCGGTCCATGAAATAGCCCGGATAGCGGCTCGCCACCTCGCCGCCGGTCAGCAGGCCCGCGTCGCCGACGATCTCGCGCAACTGCTCGATCAGCACCGCCGAAACGGCCGGAAAGGCGTCAGCCCGGGTCATAGGCTGACAAAGACGTCATCGCCGTCGATCCGCACCGGATAGCGTTCGAGGACGATGGAATCGTCTTCCTGACATTCGCCGGATTCCAGATCGAACGTCCAGCCGTGCCAGGGGCAGGTCAGGATCGTGCCATCGACGTCGCCCTCATGCAGCGGGCCCTCGGCGTGCGGGCACTGGCCGTTGGTCGCGATCACCCGCCCGCGGCACATGAAGAGCGCCACATCCTGCCCGCCCGCCTCGGTAAGCACGGGCTCGCCGGCCTCGACGGCGGCCAGCGACCCGATGCGATATTCCTTCGTATCGGTCATGGCGGCAATCACCCGGGGATCGCGTCGAGCTGCTGCAGCACCGGAATGGCGTCCCAGATGCTGCGTTCGAGGATGATCTTGCCGTCCTCGTTCCAGCCCATGACGGTCACGCCGCGGGTCTTGGTGACCTTGCCCTTGGCATCGACGCCCAGAAAATCGCCGGCATGCTTGGTTTCCCAAGTCCACTGGAAAGATCCGAGGCGGTCGTCGCCGACATAGTCGAACACGTCGAACTTGTTATAGCTGAGCGACGGGTCCTCGATGATGAAGCCTTCGAAAAAGGAACGCAGCGCCGGGAGGTCATTGTTGATCCGGAGGTCGAAATTGACATCCTCGAACTGGAACTCGGGGGCGTAGAGCGTCATCAGCTCGTCGGTCCCGTCGGCGAAGAGCCCGATCCAATATTGCGCCCACTGCTTGTTCATTTCATGCCTCCGTAGTTCGGCCTTGTCCTGCGACGCCGGATGGCGCCGCACTTTCCGATCATCTCAAAAATGTCCGTCCCCGGCAAAGCCTGTCGGGGACGGCAAGGTGGGGAGAGATCAGAAGTTGAACCGCCCTTCGACGCCGAGGTGGCGGGTCTCGGCACGCGATGTCAGCTGGAACACGCCGAGCAGCGGAAGGACGGAACGGTTGTATTTCTCGTTGAAGATATTCTTGCCGAAGAGCGACAGGCTCCAGCGATCGGCCTTGGCGAGCGTCAGCCGCGCATCGACGAGGTCGACGGGGCTGCGCCGCGAACCCGGCGTGTTGATGACGTCCCACCAGGTCGACCCGATACGGACATATTCGACCCGCGGCGTGAGCATGAGATCATTGCCGAGATCGAAGTCGTGCGTGATCCCCGCGTTCAGATTATATTTGGCCGCGTTGGGCGCGCGGTTGCCGACATAGGCGGGGTTCGCGGCGAACGCCCGCACCTTGCCGTCGGTGTAGCCATAAGCGCCGAAAATTTGCGGCCCGCCAGGGATGTGCCAGTTGAAATCGACCTCGAAACCGCGCAGGCGCACCTTGTCGATCGAGGTGGTCGTCTGGAGACCCGCCGAAGGGAAGAATTCGAACTGCTGAGCGCCCGACACGTTGGTCGTGAACGCCGCGATATTGAGGCTGAGCGAACGGTCGAACAGCCGGAGTTTCGTCCCCACCTCCCATGACGTGGATTTTTCGGCATCGAACTGGTCCTGCACGAAGACCTGGGATCCGGGCGGCGCGACGGCAAGCAGCGCAGCGCGGCTGCCCAGCGGGTTGAAGCCGCCGCTCTTGAAGCCCTTGCCATAGCTTGCGTAAACGCTTCCCGTCCGGCCAAGGTCATAGGAAATGCTCGCCTTCGGCTCGAACTCCTTGAAGGTTTCCGAAGCCTGGCAATCGGCCAGCGTCGTGCCGGGACCCCGCGCCTGTATGCAAAGATTGTAATTGGCGCCCGTCACCGGATTGATCGCGTCGGGTGCCAGTTCGACGACGCTGCGCTTCTCGATATCGTAGCGGCCGGCGAGGTTGAGGTGCAGCTGGTCGGTGACGTCGAACTGGACGCTGGCAAAGGGAGCGAAGCTCTCGGTCTTGTAGGCCTGGCGCGCGTAGGAGACGGTCGCCCCGATGATCGGATCGCCCGGCGCGTCGATGCCGTCGGAAGGCGGAACGATTCCGACGAGATCCTGGTTGAGCTCGCTGATCTGGCCGCGCTTGAAGTTGAGATAATAGAGGCCGACTTGCCAGCGGAACCGCTGGTCGTCGGGCGACGTCAGCCGCAGCTCCTGCGAGAAATTCTTGTCGCGATATTTATAGCCCTGCACCGTCGAGCCCGGCGTCCCCGAGTCTGCGAGATAGGGCGGCGAATCCCCGCCGAAGAACTGGTAGAGCTTGTCGGCGGCGGTCACCGAGGTAATCGTCGCCCAGCCCATGTCATAATCGATCTTGAGCGAACCGGCGACGAGCCACTCGTCGAGCTGACCCTGGACATTGGTCACGAACGGCAAATCGGTGCGGTCGGCGTCGAGTTCGTTGACGGGGATGCCGCCAATCGGCAGGCCGACGAACTGCGACTGCAGCGCGGTCGAACCGCCCTTGGTATCGTGCCCGCTGAGCTTGAAATCGACCGTCAGCCCGTCCGCGGGCTCCCAATAGAGGCGCGCCTGGCCGAGCACGGTGCGGAGGCGATAGGGCTTTTCCCCCGTCGTGATGTTGGTGAAAGGTCCGTCGGTATCGCGAAACGACGCGGCGAGACCGAAGCCGAGCGTATCGGTCAGCGGACCGCTGACTTCGGCCTGGGCCCGCGCGGTGTTCCAGCTGCCATAGCCCGCGAGCACCGAGCCGCCGAGTTCCGCGCGCGGCAGCTTGGTCGTGACGACGATGGCGCCGGCGGCGGCGTTGCGGCCGTAAATCGCGCTTTGCGGCCCCTTCAGCACTTCGATCTGCTGGATATTGAACAGATCCTGGTTGAATTGCTTGAGGCTCGACAGTTGAACGCCATCGATGACGACGGCGACATTGGGGTCGGAGTTGCGAACCGAAGTCTGGCCGCGGATATTGGTGAAGCTGTCGCCGGTGGCTTCATCGATGAAGGTCACGTTCGGCGTCGAGATCAGATAGTCTTGCGGCCGGACGATACCCTTGGCGGCAATATCCTCGTCGGTGGTCACCGACACCGCGATCGGAACCTGGCTCAGATTCTCGTTTCGCTTGGTAGCCGTCACAATGATGTCGGTCGGATCGCTGGTCTCGGCGACGGGCGCCGGCTCGGTCTGTGCCATTGCCGGGGCGGCGGTCAGCCCGATGCCGACGACCCAAGCCGCCGACGCGCGAAATAGATAACCCCTGGTGCGCATCAATCCTCTCCTCATTTTGGCATCGTCGGCCTTTGCGGCGCTATCTGCCTTCTTCGAACCGTGCATCGGTTATCGCGGCGGCAAACGACAGGGCGCGACGTGCCAAGGCAAAGCCGTTCGGGACAAAGCGACACGTTCGGCATGAAATGGCGGTACGGAAGGCCGATCGTGACATCGGCGCCCGATTGGCCTAATCGTCGTTTCGACAGAAAAACAACGAGGGTCGGGTGACTGAAACGGAATCGAAGTCGGGGCTGACCGGGTGGGTCCTGGCAATCGTCAGGGCGATGCATGCGAGCGGCATCGACCCCGACAAGGTGCTGAATGACATCGGCATGGACCCGTCCCGCCTCGAAGGCGGCTATGGGCGCTATTCGCAGGAGCAGATCAGCATGTTGTGGCGCAGGGCCGTGGCGCTCAGCGACTCCGACTTCGCCCTTCGGGTCGCAGCGGAAGTGCGGCCCTCGACATTTCACGTCGTGGGCTATGCAATGAGCTGTTCTGCGACACTCTCGCGCGCGCTCCACCGCTTCGCCTTCTATTGTCGGCTCATTTCCGATTCAGCGACGGCGACGCTCACCGAGTCCGGCGAGCAGGTCACGCTGTCGATCTTTTTCGACACCGGGGGCGAGCCGCCGATCTATCAGACCGTCGACACGGTTCTCGCATCGGTCCTCGGCTATCTTCGCTGGATCGCGGGAATCGACATTGCACCGATCTCGGTCAGCCTTGCACATCCCAAACCGCGGCAGGGCGATGGACTGGACGCGTTCTTCGGTTGCCCGGTCGCTTATGGACAGCCCGAGGACTCGATCGTCTTCGCGCGCGCCGACCTGGACCGTCCGATCCTGGTGGCGGACGAGGAACTGGCATCGCTGCTTGACGGCGTCGCCAACCGCTATCTGGAAACACGCATGGCCGGCCGCTTCGCGGTCCGCGTCCGTGATGCGCTCATAGCCCGCATGCCCGACGGGATGGTCCGCAAAAGCGACATTGCCAAAAGTCTGCACATGACCGAACGGACCTTGCTCCGGCGGCTGAAGGACGAGGGCACAACCTTTTCCGATGTCCTCGACCGCGTTCGGTTGCAGCTTGCCTTTCAATATCTGAAGCGCAGCGACCTCGTCATTCGCGATATCGCCTACATGCTCGGTTTTTCCGACGAGGGGACGTTTTCTCGCGCGTTCAAACGCTGGACGGGCCGCCGGCCAAGCATCGTAGCCCAGATGAGGGCCGACGAGATCGTCGAAGTCGCGCGCAAACTCGATATCTAGGCTTGCCGCAAGGCTGGCGCAGCCTGCCCGGCTTCGCGGGCATCGATCTCACCGCCTAGAAATGCCGGTGCCCGCCCTGCCAGCCGCACATGCTCACGGCCGAGGTCGGCGACCGAGGGGCAGCCGATCAGCGCCAGGGTGCGCAACGTTTCCTGCTTCATCCCGCCGAGCCAGCGCTCGACCCCCGCGGTGCCGAACGCAGATAATGCGTAGAGATACGGTCGCCCCGTCATGCAGGCGCGCGCGCCCATCGCGAGAGCCTTGACGATATGGCTCCCGCGGCGAACGCCACCATCGAGGATGACTTCGATCCGGTCGCCCGCCGCGTCGACGATATCGGCGACAAGATCGATCGTCGCGGTGCCGCCGTCGAGTTGCCGGCCGCCATGGTTGGAAATAATCACGGCAGTCGCGCCCGCATCGGCGGCGCGCAGCGCATCGTCCGCGCATTGCAGACCCTTGATCGCCAAGGGACCGCCCCAATAGGACGCGATCTTCTCGATACGCTCCCAACTGATATGCGATTCCATCTTCGCGGCGAAGAAGGCTGCCAGCGTGGAGAGGTCGCCCTCGCCCTCCGCCGTCACATTGGGCAAAGAAAATTTTCCACCGGCGAGATAGCCGAGGCACCAGCCGGGGTGTTTCGCGAAGGACGCGATCGAAGCCGAGGTTAGACGGGGTGGAACCGTAAGTCCCGAGCGCAGGTCCCGCTCGCGGTTGCCTGCGACGATCGTATCGACGGTAACGCAAAGCGCGTCGAACCCGGCGGCCTTGCAGCGATCGATGCTGGCAAAGTTCAGGGCATCGTCGGCCAGGAGATAAAGCTGGTAGATTTTCGGGCCGCTGCTGATGGCGCCGATTTCCTCGATCGCTGCCGTCGCCATTGTCGATAGCGCGTATCCGCATCCCGCATCCGCCGCGGCGATCGCCACGCCTTGTTCGCCGTCGGGATGGAACATCCGGCTCATCCCGGTGGGCGCAAGGATGAGCGGCCATTCGAGGTCGCAGCCCAGAACGCGGATTCCGGCATGAACCCGCGTCACGTCTTTCATGTAGCGCGGAACCAGGTCGTAACGGTCGAAGGAGGCGACATTTGCTGCGGCCGTCTTCTCGTCGTCCGCGCCGCCGCATATATAGTCGAAAAGCGGCCGCGGCAGGCGGCGGCGCGCGGCATCCTCATAATCAGCGGTGCCGAAGCACTGCGCCAGCCTTGGCATAAAGCCCACTCCCCTGTTCGAGCTTGCGCGCGGGCGACTTAGCCGCGCGCGCGGAAGCGGACCTTGAGGTGATGGGGACCCCGCGCGAAATAGGAGTCGAGCCACTCGACCTCGTCCGACAGCGGCTCGAGGAGTTCGAAACGCTGGAACACCGTTTCGAGCGCCGATCGCGCCTCCATCCGCGAGAGATAATTGCCGAGACAGAAATGCGGCCCCTGGCCGAACGACATCAGCGGGAATGCAATCTTCCGGTCGATATCGAACACTTCGGGGTCGGCGAACTTGCTCTCGTCGCGATTGGCCGATGCAAGCAGCGGCATCACCGTCGATCCCTTGGGAATCTTTACTCCGCCCAGCTCGGTATCTTCCATGGTGTGACGGAAGATGATCTGCACCGGGGGATTGTAGCGGAGCACTTCCTCGATCAGCGCGGGGATCAGCTCGGGATTGGCGCGCACCCGGTCATAGACTTCCGGGTGGCGCTTCAATTCGACCAGCGTCGTGCCGAGCAGGTTGGTCGTTGTCTCGACGCCCCCGATCAGCAGCAGGATCGACATCTGGATCACTTCGATGCGCGACATTTTTTCGCCGTCGATCTCCGCGACGATGAACTGCGAGATCAAATCGTCCTGCGGATCCGCCGCGCGTTCGTCGTAGAGATCCTCGAAGAAGGCACGGACCTTGTCCGAGCTGTCCTGGATCTCGGCGAGCCGCTCGGGGCCATAGGCTGCCCGGTTCGCGGCCGCGAGGATATTGTCGACCCAGATCTTGAACTCGGCGCGGCGCGCCGTCGGGACGCCGAGAACCTGCGCGATAACGGTGACGGGGTAGAGCGCGCAGAAGTCGGTCGCGAAATCAAATTCGCCCTCGCTGCCGTGCTTGGCGATAATATCGTCGATCAGCTCGTTCGCGACCTCATAGGTGCGGTCGACCAGGATCTTGATCTTCGAGGGCACGAACGCCTTGTTCGCAAGCTTGCGCAGATGGACGTGACCCGGCGGGTCCATCGAGATCATCGGCGGCACCTCGGGCACCGGATCATATTCGCCGAGCAGGGCGGGCCAGAACATCGAGCTGCTATACAGCTTGCCGTTCTTGAGGAGCGTGTCGACATCGTCGTAGCGCGCTACGCCAAATGCCTGAAGCGAGGGCAGCCAGGTCACCGGGTCGTCGCGGCGAAGCTTGGCGTAAAAGGGATAGGGCTCATGCTTCACGACTGGATCGAGCGGATCATAGACCCGCTCTTCGCTGCCCGCTTCGTCGCTCCGGTTGAGGAGGGTCTCGCTCATAAATCTCTCCGCATGCGGGACGGCGCACGGCGCCATCCTCTTTCTGGTTGCCCGAAAGCCTATGGGCAGCAGGCGCTACCCCCAAGGGCCAGCCGTGCCACGAAAAAGCAGAGGGTGCCAAAGATTTGGCCCCGCTGGCACGTTCGGCCTCGCCGTGACCCCTTCTGCCGTGGCAAAGACCATAGAGCAGGATAATTTGCCGGAACGCAGAACGGGCCAAGCCCGCATATTTCCGGACGAGAGAGGAAGAATCATGCATTTTCTTTATGCCGCACACGTCACCGACGATCATCTGACGCCCGACCAGCAGCGCGTGCTGCGCGGCATCCGCTCCCCGACCATGGCAACGGGCGTCGACACGCCGTCGCACAATGCGCGCCCGAAGGACTTCAACAGCGCCCAGGACTGGGTAACGGCATTCTTCGACAAGGGAGCGGAGGAAGTTCTCGGCTATTATGCCGACGACTTCGTCTGGGAAGACATCGAATTCATGCAGACGATTACGACGAAAGAGGACCTCTACAAGGCCTTCGTCGTGTTCAACAATTCGGGTCCGGAATCGCCGTTCGGCGTGCACAAGTTCGAAGTGCTGAGCTATGATGGCGACCGCTGTCCGCGCCAGCACGCCCAAACGCGGCAGGGCCCGACGCCGGGAGAATTCCCCGAGGAAGTTTACCGCCGCTACGCCGACAATATCTTCCTCGGTGCCGACTTCGAATATGATGAGTGGGGCTATATGCAGTGGATCTGGAAAGCCACGCACAACGAGGACTTCTTCGGCATCCCGGCGGCTGGGAAGACGACTTATACCCGCGGAACCACGACGCAATTCTATCGCGATGGAAAGATCGTTCGCTGCCGGACCCACTGGAATTTCCGCGAATTCGCAATGCAGCTCGGCGTGATCCCTTTCCCTGACGAGGCGTGGCGCAACAATCCCGGTCTCGGCGAGCAGGCCTGATGCGATACCGCCTGCTCGGCAAGAGCGGCCTGCGCGTGTCGCAGATCGCGCTCGGCGCCATGACCTTCGGAACCGCGGCAGACTGGTCGCGGCCCGAGGAGGAATGCCGGCCGGTGTTCGACGCTTTCGTCGAGGCGGGCGGCAATTTCATCGACACGGCCAACATGTACACTGGCGGCGAGAGCGAGCGGATCGTCGGGCGGATGGTCGCATCCGATCGGGACCGGTTCGTGATAGCAAGCAAATATGCGAACGCAGTCCCGGGCACGGGAGATCCCAACGCCGCCGGTATGCACCGCAAAAGCCTCACCCGATCGCTCGATGCCAGTCTGAAGCGGCTCGGCACCGACTATATCGATCTCTATTTCGTGCACTGGTGGGATTTCACGACACCCGTCGAGGAAGTGCAGCGCGCGCTCGACGACGCCGTGAGCGCGGGCAAAATCCTCCATGTCGGCCTGAGCGACGTCCCGGCGTGGGTCGTCAGCCGCGCGCAGGCCTTTCACGATCTTCGCGGCCTCGCGCCGGTGAGCGCGATGCAGCTCGAATACAGCCTCGTTCAGCGGTCGATCGAACGCGAGCATCTGCCGCTCGCCAGGGCCCATGATATCGGTGTGACCGCCTGGTCGCCGCTCGCCGGAGGAATTCTCACTGGCAAATATACGCGCGGCAGCACAGACAATAACAGCAAACGAATGGACAGCATGCAGCTTCAGCCGCTCGATGCCCGCAACCGGGAAATCGCTGAAGCGCTCGACAGGGTCGCCGACGGGCTCGGGGCGACATCGAGCCAGGTGGCACTCGCCTGGGTGATGAGCCGCGGGGTGATCCCGATCGTCGGCGCGACCCGCGCCGACCAGTTGACCGATAATCTCCGCGCCAGCGACCTCGCCCTCAGCGCCGAGATTCTCGCAAAACTGGACGCCGCGAGCGCATTCGATGCGGGCCACCCCTACAGTATGCTCGAATGGGACATGCCGATGGCATTGGGGTATGGCGGCATGTTCGAACAAATCGACATACCGCGCTTTCCGGGACGACGATGAGGATGCCGTGGCCCCTTGATCGACGCGGCCGGATTTTATGTTGGCCACGAAGAGGTTGAGAAAATGATGTCCAGTTTCGACGTGTTGATCGTGGGTGCCGGGCACGGCGGGGCGCAAGTAGCGGTGATGCTGCGCACGCAGAAGTTCGCCGGCAGCATCGCGATCATCGGCGACGAACCCGAGCTTCCCTATGAGCGCCCGCCGCTGTCGAAGGAATATTTCGCCGGCGAGAAGGAGTTCGAACGCATCCAGCTTCGTCCTGCCAAATATTGGGACGAGCGCGAGGTGACGATGCTGCTCGGCAAGCGTGTCGTATCCGTCGATCCCGTGAGCCATACGGTCACAATCGATGGCGGTGAGACGATCGGCTATGGCAAGCTGGTCTGGGCGACCGGCGGGAGTCCGAGGATGCTCCCGATCCCGGGCGGCGACCTGCTGGGCGTGCAGGGTGTGCGGACCAAGGCCGATGCCGATGCGATGAAGGCGGCGTCGGAAACCGCTGGGCGGATCGTCGTGATCGGCGGCGGCTATATCGGGCTCGAGGCGGCGGCGGTGCTGAACAAGGCGGGCAAGAAGGTCGTACTCCTCGAAGCACTCGATCGGGTGCTGGCGCGCGTCGCGGGCGTCGACCTGTCACGCTTCTACGAGAAGGAGCATCGCGACCATGGCGTCGAACTGCACCTCGGCGTCTGCGTCGACGCGATCGAGGGCGAGACTCGTGTTACCGGCGTGCGCCTGTCCGACGGTGAGGTGATCCCCGCCGATCTGGTGATCGTCGGCATCGGCATCGTTCCTGCCGTCGAACCGCTAATCGCCGCGGGCGCCGAGGGCGGCAACGGTGTGCTCGTCGACCGGCACTGCAAGACGAGCCTGCCCGACATCTACGCGATTGGCGACTGCGCCGCGCACGAGAATCATTTTGCGGAGGGCGCGACGATCCGGCTCGAATCAGTTCAGAACGCCAATGATCAGGCGAATGTTGTCGCCAAGGGCATCGTTGGTGACGAGGCGCCCTATCACGCGATCCCCTGGTTCTGGTCCAACCAGTATGATCTCAAGCTCCAGACCGCGGGGCTGTCGACGGGGCACGACCAGACGGTGCTGCGCGGCGACCCCGCGAACCGCAGCTTCTCGGTAATCTATCTCAAAGCGGGAAAGGTCATCGCGCTAGACTGCGTCAACGCGACGAAGGACTATGTTCAGGGCCGCATGATCGTCACCGCGGGCCTCCGCGCAACGCCTGGACAGCTGGCTGACACGCAAACCCCGCTGAAGGCCTTACTCTCGGAATAGCACCTCGCCATTACTGGCCGATTGAGCACTGTCGGCTTTTCTCCGTAGATGGTGACACGCCTCGAAGAGGAGACCCGGATCGGCAAGGACGGGACCTTGGCGGCGCAGCTGTCGCGGCTCGACCTGATCATGCTCGACGAGCTTGGATATCTGCCGTCCGCACGATCGGGAGGGCAGCTGCTGTTCCTCATAAGCAAGCTCTATGAGCGCACCAGCGTCATCATCACCACCAACCTCGCCTTCGGCGAGTAGCCTACCGTGTTCGGCGATCCCAAGATGACCACGGCGCTGCTCGATCGCGTCCCCCATCACTGCGATATCGTCGAGACCGGCAACGACAGCTGGCGCTTCAAAAACCGCAGCTGACCGCCACCTTCAGCACCTTCAAAAATCTATCTTGCGCTGCGTGCGCCTCCGGTCGGGCTACGCCCTCCCTCCGCCGCACGCAGCGCAAGGCTCACCTCAACAAACCAACCATGTCCGAAAAGGGGGTCCCTCTTCGACGCCGATCGGGGGTCCCTTTTGAACGCCGTTTGACAAGCCTGGCGGCGACACAGCTGGAGCTCAGCGACGAAGCCCTGGAGAAACTGGACGCGGCGAGCGCCTTCGATAGCGGCCATCCCTACAATATGCTCCATTGGGATATGCCGATGGCGCTCGGTTACGGCGGCATGTTCGACCAGATCGAAATCGATCGCTTCCCCGGTCGGCGCTGAAACGCCACGGCAGGCCTCATGCCAGGTTTCTGAACGCCGCCATGTTCCGACTGCAGCGCTGCCCGCCCTCGCCTCGTTGGGCATCGAGACGCAGCGGAAACTCGTCTCGCAAAAGCGTCGAGGCGGAAGCGCGTGGCCAGCGTTTACGCTCCGGATCCGTCCCAACCGTGCTCGCGAGCAAATAGTCCGAAAGTTCCTGCTGCGCGCTGCGGAGGTGATTGAGGAGCTTCACGCGCGTTATGTAGCCGCCGTTCACGCCGGGCACCGAATGGTTCATCAGGAGGTGCATATCCACGTCGTTGATCTCGGCCGGCTGACCGGCCGTCCGGTAAGTCTGCCTGAGGTCGTTACCCCAGTATCGAAGGTCTTTGCGGTCCTCCTTATGCTCGACGATATGGCCCGAGGCGCTCTCGGCCGGGAAGAGCCAGGTCTGCGCCTCCTCGGGATGCATACAGCGCGCAAAGCGCATTGCGCGGACGATGCACCGGATCATCTGGCACGATAGCGGGATAACGAACGCCTTGGCCTCACCGCCCTTGGGGTTGGGAATGAAGAGCATACGATGACGAAGCTTGATCTCATCGAGCTTGATTGTCTTGATCGCCTCCGGACGACTACCGGACAGAAGGATGAGAAGGTGGAGTTCGCGGCGCAGCGGGTTGTCGATCGCCCTCACCTGCTCGAACCAGCCCAGATACTCGTCCTCGCCCATTGCCGTGTCGCGCCGCCGTTCAGGGTTCCAGTCGACAGCGATCACTGGATTTTCCACAGGCAGATACCTCGCGGTCTTGCGAGCGTGATTGTACACGGCCCGAAAGGTCCGCATGCATCCATTGGCCATATACGGCCCATTTTCTTCGGTAATCTCGTCATGACGAGCCTTGACGAGCACCGGCTCGTCGCCCAGCTCCTTGAGAGGCTTGTCCAGCCAGTCCGCCATCAGGCGTTCCACATGCCCCTCATATTCCGAGATCGTCTTCGCGCTCCGGCCTTTTCGCTCCAAATGGCTTACGCGATACGAGGCCCAGGCCGACCGCAACGTCACCCCGCCGGGCTGAACGGCGGACGCGTCTTCCTCGCGTTCGGGTTTGGGCCGAGGATCAATCCCAGCCAGGATGTCACCCAGGAGCCGCTTGGCCTTTGCCCTCGCCTCCCGTGTTGTCATGTCCCCGGCGCTGCCGACCCTCATCACGACGGTCTGCCGGGCACCATCGATGCGAAGGTCGCCCTGAATCATATAGGCCTTCGTCCTCGCTCCGATCCTCAGGAAGAAGCCTGAGAGTTCGGTATCGCGGACGATGCGCTGCTTGCCCTTCTCAAAGGGCAGACTGGCGATGGATCGATCTGTGAAAAGTAGCTGGCTCATAAATTAGAACGGTATTAGAACGGTAAAATCATATGCGACGATCAGAATCTGTCAATATCCCTCCCTAACCCAGCCTTCTCTAAAATACCTTATTTTCAATGGTTTAATTTGATTTTTGGAGAGTTCTGGCGTAGAAATAGAACTACCAGAAAACGTAGAGCAGCTGACTCTTAATCAGCGGGTCCTAGGTTCGAGCCCTAGTGCGTCCACCATTTCTTTCAAAAGCCTGGAACAATTCGCGCAGCGCCGCTTGCTCGCCCGGTTGCGTCTTCAGGCGCGCGCTTCGTCCCAGCGGTCGAATTCGTGGGCGATCGATTGTTCGACCAGTTCGTTCCACACCGCGCGGATGCGATCCCCATCGAGGCCTGCCTCCTCCGCCGCGCGCGTGACATTGTCGAGCACCTGCGCCTTGCGGGCTTCGTCGCGCACCGTGCCGCGATCGGTCTTGATCCGCGCCGCGGCGTCCATATAGCCGAAGCGGCGAACGAGCAGCGCGACGAGCGCGCGGTCGATCTCGTCGACCCCGGCGCGCACGTCGAGCATGGTTTCGCACTGTTCGGGCAATTTGGCGGCAGTCATGCGGGCAGCCTTTAGCGGCTTTTTCTCTCGTGTCGAGCGGTGGCGAGGGCGCTTGACTTTACGGCCCTCCCCGTCTAACCGCGCGCCTTCGCAATGGACCCCGCACCCCGGTGAAGCGGCGGTCGCATAGGGCTTGAGCCCCTATGGTGCGACCCGGGAACACGCCGAAATCCTTCGGCACAGAGCAAATTGGAGACGACAATGTCGAAGCGCCAGAGCGCCAAGTATAAACTCGACCGCCGGATGGGCGAGAACATCTGGGGTCGCCCGAAGAGTCCCGTCAACCGCCGCGAATACGGCCCCGGCCAGCACGGCCAGCGCCGCAAGGGCAAGATGTCGGACTTCGGCATCCAGCTCCGCGCGAAGCAGAAGCTGAAGGGCTATTACGGCGACATCACCGAGAAGCAGTTCAAGAAGAATTATTTCGAGGCCTCGCGCATGAAGGGCGACACCGGCCAGAACCTGATCGGCCTGCTCGAACGCCGCCTTGATGCGATCGTCTATCGCGCCAAGTTCACCCCGACCATCTTCTCGGCGCGCCAGCTCGTCAGCCACGGCCACGTCTATGTGAATGGCGTGAAGTGCAACATCGCGAGCCGCCTCGTGAAGCCGGGCGACGAAGTCACCCTCGGCAAGAAGGCGCAGGAAATGGCGCTGGTCGCCGAAGCGCAGAGCCTGCCCGAGCGCGACCTGCCCGAATATGTCGCGGTCGACGGCACCAAGGCGACCTTCGTGCGCGTGCCCACGCTCGACGAAGTTCCCTATCCGGTGAAGATGGAACCGAACCTGGTCGTCGAATTCTATTCGCGCTGATCTGGCTCCAAAACCGATCCCAAAAAGGGCGGTCCGGCAACGGGCCGCCTTTTTTTTGCGCCGCTTCGTGCGGCGCCGGCGAAAGGTCGAACCGAAATCGACCAGCTTTCAGCTGCATGGCATAGGGGAATCCCTAACGTCCTGAAGATCGGAATGATTCTCGAAGGATGCGCCCATGCCCTATTATAGCGGAACCGCCGGCAACGACATCATCAACGGCAGCTCGAGCGACGACGATATTTTGGGCCGGGACGGGAGCGACACACTCTACGGCAACAGCGGCGACGATAATGTCATCGACAACGACGGCCAGAATCCCGACATGTCGACGGACAGTCTTTACGGAGGCGGGGGCGATGATTTCATCTACGCCGGCTACCTCGACAATGCCGATGGGGGTAGCGGCTTCGACGCGCTCATTTTGCGGCTCGACTACGCCCCCGGCGGGATCAGCGTCGACTTTTCCGGCCTTTGGAGCGGCGGCACCTATGTGATCGACGGAAAGACGATCACGAATTTCGAGCAGCTATGGTGGGCGACCGGGACCCAATATGACGACCTGATGATCACCGGCTCGGTCGCGGGGTATAATTCCGAACTCACCGGGCTTGGCGGCAATGATTTGCTGGGCGGTGGCGCGGGGAATGACATCCTCCAAGGCGACCGATATTATCGGACGATCATCACCAACGACATATATTATGACGAAATGGTCGGCGGATCGGGCAACGATGCACTCGGCGGCGGTATCGGCGACTATTTCGACGGCGGGTTAGGAACAGACAAGCTGGGTTTTGACGCGGGATTGAGTGGCAGCGGGGTGACGCTCGATTTCTTCACCCTGCTGTCGACCGGTTCCGATGTCATCCTTGGTTCGTCGATGACGGGGATCGAGGATATCTGGTGGGTCTATGGCTCCAGCTATGACGACGTCATCGATACGAGCTACGACTCCTCGGACACGACGCTCGGCGGGCGTGACGGCAACGATATTCTTGCCACCGGGTCGGGAAACAACCGGCTTTACGGCGGCGCGGGCAGCGACACGCTGTTCGCCGGCAGCGGTAGCGACGAGTTATACGGCGAAGACGGTGACGATGTGCTGCGCGGCGAAGCGAGCAGCGATTCGATTTACGGCGGGGCCGGAAACGATGCCATTTATGGTGGCTCGGGGCTCGACAATATGCGGGGAGAAGACGGTGCGGACACGTTCTATTTCACTCCCGGCGACATTCCGAGCGCGATATCGTCAAACAGCGACCGCATTTTCGATTTCAGTTCCGTACAGGGCGACGAAATCGACCTTGCCGCAATCGACGCCATCAGTGGCGGGAGCGACAATGCGTTCGCTTTCATAGGCAACGCCGCCTTTACGAACGTCGCCGGGCAACTGCGCTACGCCTCCAGCGGAAGCTTCACGACGGTCTATGGCGATACGAACGGCGACGGCGCGGCCGATTTTGCCATTCGGCTGGACGGTATACACACGCTCGCCGCGTCCGATTTCATTCTATGATCAGGCTGGCGCCATGGCTTGGCCCATGGTCGTTTCGGGCGGCCTGATCACAGGCCGCCCTTTTATCCTGCGCTTGCAGCCCTAGAGTCCCATCGCCGCGCGCAGGAACTTGTCGGCATCGCCCAACATCTTGGTGCGCACCTCGCTATCTGCCAGTTGATGATCCAGTCCCGGGAATTCGGTGTATTCGACCGTCTTTCCGGCGCTGCGCAGCCGGCTGGCCATCAGCCGCGACTGCCCGACATCGACATTCTGGTCATAGTCGCCGTGAAAGAGCATCACGGGAACCGTGATCTTTTCGGCATTTTGGGCGGGCGAGCCGGTCTTAACATGATCGCCGCGGCCGATGAAGGCCTCGACCTGACGGAAATTGGTATAGTAGCGCGAATCTTCGCGAAGCTGTTCGAGGTCGGTGACCGGCGCGATCGCGACGATCGCCTTGAACAGGCCGGGCTCGTAAACCCCCGACTGCAGCGCGGCGTAGCCGCCATAGGACCAGCCGACGATGCCGAGCTTGCCCGGCGCCGCGATCCCGCTCGATACCAGCCATTTGCCGCCGTCGTCGACATCGCCGATCGCCGTCGGCCACGACTGGAAGCCGTTTTTCTGGAACCATCCGGAGCCATAACCGGTCGAACCCCGGAAATTGGGCTGGAGCACCGCATAGCCGCGCGCCGCGAAATATTGCGACAGCCAGTCGAAGCCCCACTCGTCGCGCGAGCCCGGTCCGCCGTGCGGCATGACGATTGCCGGCAATCCCTTGCCGTCCGAACCCGCCGGCAGCGTCAGATAGGCGGGAATGTCGACGCCGTCGCGTGACTTGTAATGCACGGACTTCACCGTCGCGAGCTTGGCCGGGTCGAGCTGCGGACGCATCTTCATGATCTCGGCGAGTTGCTTGGTCGACTTGTCGAACAGATAATAGCCGCCGGGATCGACGTCGCTGCCCACCCACAGCACCAGCTTCTGCTCATCGGCGGTCGAATCGACGAAGCTGATGAGCGGATGGTTCGGCAGTGCGTTGGCCAGGGCCGTGCCGAGCGACTTCAGCGCGGGGTCGAAGAAGACCGTCTGGCGCTTGTCGGTGACGAACTG
>Ga0182747_1000457_pt1 | contig 39426 bp, 29 predicted proteins | sample eDN3rd30CBELigBY_FD_128526 | JGI IMG/M metagenome (GOLD analysis project Ga0182747, IMG submission 128526) | Enriched backyard soil microbial communities from Emeryville, California, USA - eDNA 3rd pass 30_C BE-Lig BY (version 2) (version 2) | ecosystem: Environmental > Terrestrial > Soil >... | reverse complement strand
CGACGAGGCCGAATTCGTCGATTACGCCAGCTATCGCCGCCACTATGAAACGACGGTCGAGCGTATCCGCCAGCGACTGGAAGCGGGCGCGGCACGCGGCGAGATTCGGCCCGACGTCGGCGAAATCCACGCCTGGGCGATCGGCGGCATGAACGTCTTCCTCGGCATGCGCTATGGCCTGTGGGACGCCGACGCCGACATCGCCGAGGTCGCGCGGATCGCGAACGACCTGCTTGCGAACGGGCTGGGGAAGAAGGATTGATTGTTCGGTGGCCCGTCGTTGTTGCGGGGCGGCATTCTTGTCAGGTCGAATGACCGCCAAGGGGTGGGGAGTGGACGTTGCATAACTCGTCGCCCCCGCGAAGGCGGGGGCCGCCGTCGTCTTACGCAGCGGCGCAGGAATAAGCCTCCAGCGGCCCCCGCCTTCGTGGGGGCGATGGCTGTTTTCGGTCGCAAGTCGCGGCGATGCTCGCGAACGCGGATCAGCCCCGCGAAATTAGGAAGATCGCATGCTCGGCGCGCCAGCTGGCCGCGGCGTCGCTCGTCGGGCGGTCGCCCGATAGGTACCAGGCGCGCTCGACCGCGATGCCGCGGGCGCGCATCAGGTCGCGGAAATCGCTGACCGTGACATGGTGGATATTGGGGGTCTCGTACCAGGCGACGGGCAGCAGCCGCGTCACCGGCATCCGCCCGCCCCAGAGCAGCGCGAGGCGCACGCGCCAGTGCGCGAAATTGGGAAAGCTGACGAAGGCGCGCGGGGCGATCCGCAGCAGCTCGTCGACGATGCGGTCGGGGCGGTGCGAGGTCTGCAGCGTCTGCGACAATATGGCGATGTCGAAGGCGTCGTCGGGATAGTCGGCGAGGTCGCGGTCGGCATCGCCCTGGACCACGGCGAGGCCGCGCTCCATCGCGGCCGCGACATTCGCGGGATCGATCTCCAGCCCGCGCACATCGGCCCCGCCGGTGTCGCGCAGCGCGGCCATCAGCGTGCCGTCGCCGCAGCCGACATCGAGCACGCGCGCGCCTGCGGGCACCTGCGCCGCGATCAGCGCGAGGTCGGGGCGAAGCGTTGCCGCGGTCATCGGCCGGCCTCGACAAATCCCGCCATCAGCCGCCACATCTCGGGCGAATCGAGCAGGAAGGCGTCGTGGCCGAACGGGCTCGACAGTTCGACGAAACTCGCCTGCGCGCCCGCGCCGTGCAGTGCCTGGACGATGCGCCGCGATTCGGCGGTCGGATAGAGCCAGTCCGAATCGAAGCTGACGAGACCGAAGCGCACCGGCGAATGGCGAAACGCCTCGGCGAGCCGTCCGCCATGCGGGTCGGCGAGGTCGAAATAGTCCATCGCGCGCGTGATGTAGAGATAGGAGTTGGCATCGAAGCGATCGACGAAGCTGATCCCCTGATGCCGGAGATAGGATTCGATCCGGAAATCGGCCTCGAACCCGAAAGTCTTGGCCTCGCGGTCCTGAAGCTGGCGCCCGAATTTCTCGGTCAGCCCCGCTTCGGACAAATAGGTGATGTGCGCCGCCATGCGCGCCACGGACAGCCCCTTCACCGGCACCCGCCCGCTCGCATAATAATCGCCACCCTGCCAGTCGGGATCGGCCATGATCGCCTGCCGCCCGACCTCGTGAAAGGCGATGTTCTGTGCCGAATGGCGCGCCGCCGACGCGATGACGAGCGCGCGGTCGACGCGGCCCGGATAGTGCGCCGCGAAGGCGAGCGCCTGCATCCCGCCCATCGATCCGCCGATGACGGCATGAAGCCGCCCGATGCCGAGCTGGTCGAGCAGCATCGCCTGCGCGCGCACCATGTCGCCGATCGTCACGACCGGAAAGCTCATGGCATAGGGATCGCCCGTCGCGGGATCGATGCTGGCGGGGCCGCTCGACCCCAGGCAGCTGCCGATCACATTGGCGCAGATGACATGATAGCGGTCGGTGTCGATCACTCCGCCGGGACGCACCACCTTGCTCCACCAGCCGGGCTTGCCCGTCACCGGATGCGTCGAGGCGACATATTGGTCCATCGTCAGCGCGTGGCAGATGAGGATGACATTGTCGCGCGCGGCGTTCAGCGGACCATAGGCTTCGTAAGCGATCGTCGGCCGCGCAAGCAGCGCGCCGCTGTCGAGCGCGAGCGGATGGTCGAGGGTGATCTGGTTGGGCCGGTCGGATTGCAAGCGCGTTGCCATGGTGCGGCGGGGCTAGGCGCGCATGGCCACCCTTGTCAACGTGCTGGACTTGGGGGCTCCAGCCGCTAAACGGCGCGGCATGACCGACGCGACCCCGACCCTGACGCCGAAGCCGTGGATCAGCGGCATCGCTCCCTATGTTCCAGGCAAGTCGGCGGGCGCCGACGGCCGGCCGCTGATCAAGCTGAGCGCGAACGAGAATCCGCTCGGGACCGGGGACGCGGCGCGCGCGGCCTTCGCCGAGGCCCAAGGTGCAGCCGATGCGCTGTCGCGCTATCCCGATCCTGGCTCCAACGCGCTGCGCGAGACGATCGCGGCGAAGTTCGGGCTCGATCCCGCGCGCGTCATCTGCGGCAACGGATCGGACGAGCTGCTGCATCTGGCGGCGGGCACTTATGCCGGCGCGGGCGACGAGATTCTCTACGTGCGCTACGGTTTCGCGGTCTACGAGATCGCGGCGCGGCGCGTCGGCGCGACCCCGGTCGAGGCCGACGATAGGGATTATGCGACCGACGTCGACGCGCTGCTCGCGGCGGTGACCGAGCGGACGCGCGTCGTCTATCTCGCCAATCCGAACAATCCGACCGGCACGCTCGCGACGCGCGAAGAGGTGGCGCGCCTCTATGCGGGCCTCCCCAGGGATGTGCTGTTCGTGATCGACCAGGCCTATTCCGAATATCTATCGGCGGACGAGGACGACGGCGGGCTCGAGCTCGCGAAGACCGAGCCCAATGTCTTCATCACCCGCACCTTTTCGAAGATCCACGGGCTCGCCGCCGAGCGGATCGGCTGGGGCTATGCGTCGGCCGAAGTGATTTCGGCGCTGCACCGCATCCGCCTGCCGTTCAACGTCACGCGCGCCGGGCAGGCGGCGGCGGTCGCGGCGCTCGGCGACGAGGATTTCGTGACCCGCAGCCGCGAGCATAATGCCAAATGGCGCGCGTGGCTGGCGCAGGAGATCGAAGGGCTGGGGAATCATGGTGTGCGCGTCGTGCCGTCGGCGACCAACTTCCTGCTCGTGCTGTTCGAGGGCGAGACGAGCGCGGAGACGGTTTACAACCGGCTGATGGACGCGGGCTATATCGTGCGCTGGCTGCCGGGGCAGGGGCTGCCGCACGCGCTGCGCATGACGATCGGCACCGAGGATGAGACGCGCGGGCTGGCGGCGGCGATTCGCGCCGCGCTCGCGGGCTGACGCGGCCGATGGCGATCGAGCGCCTCGCGGTCGTCGGGCTCGGGCTGATCGGCTCGTCGATCGCGCGCGCGGTCAAGGCGCGGTTGCCCGGCGTCGCGGTCACCGGCCATGACGCCAGCGCCGACGTGCGGGGCGAAGCCCGCATGCTGGGCCTTTGCGACCGCATCGCCGACGAAGCGGCCGACGCGGTGGCGGGCGCCGACCTTGTCATTCTCGCGGTACCGGTCGGCGGCATGGCCGACGCCGCCCGCGCGATGGCGCCGGGGCTCGCGCCGCACGCGATCGTCTCCGACGTCGGTTCGTCGAAGGCGGGGGTGGGCGCGGCGCTGCGCGCGGCGCTGCCCGGCCATCTCGTCATCCCGGCGCACCCGGTCGCCGGGACCGAGAACAGCGGCCCGGCGGCGGGCTTCGCCAGCCTTTTCGAAGGGCGCTGGTGCATCGTCACCCCGGCATCCGACGCGCCCGAGGAGGCCGTGGCGACGCTCACCGCCTTCTGGCAGGCGCTCGGCGCGACGGTCGACACGATGGACGCCGAGCATCACGACATGGTGCTCGCGGTGACGAGCCACCTGCCGCATCTGATCGCCTATACGATCGTCGGCACCGCGAGCGAGCTCGAGGAAGTGACCGAGAGCGAGGTGATCAAATATTCGGCGGGCGGCTTCCGCGACTTCACCCGCATCGCCGCGAGCGATCCGGTGATGTGGCGCGACGTCTTCCTTGCGAACAGGGATGCGGTGCTCGCGACGCTGCAGCGTTTCAACGAGGATCTGACCGTGCTCCAGCAGGCGATCCGCCGCGGCGACGGCGCGAAGCTCGAAGACTGGTTCACGCGGACCCGCACGATCCGCCGCTCGATCATCGCCGAGGGCCAGGACGATCCGGCGCCCGATTTCGGGCGGAAGCATTAGATTTTTCCGCTGACGCGGAAAGACGGCACCGGCCCGCCCCCCCTCCCGGCCTCCCATAGGCTACTATCGTTGGGGAGGCCGGGAGGGGGAGCGGGCCGGTGCCGTCACTCGGGCAACAGCGCCTCGGGCGGATTGAGCGCGTTGATCGCGCGCCAGACGCGCTCCTCGGCTTCCTCGCGTGGCAGGCCGGCGGGGATCGTCTCGCCGATCCTGTAGGTGATCGTCCCCGGCCATTTGACCCAGCGGTGCGGCGGATAGACGATGCCGCTGTTCACCGCGACCGGGATCACCGGCACCCCGAGCAGGCGGTACATCCCCGCGAAGCCCGCGCGGAGCGGCGGCGCGAGCCCGTGCGGCACGCGCGTGCCCTCGGCGAACAATACCAGCGGGCGGCCTGCGTCGAGCGCGGCCTTCGCCGCGGCGAGCATCGCGCGCATCGCCTTGCCGCCGCCGTCGCGGTCGACCGGGATCAGGCCATAGAAGCGCGCCGCCTGCCCCCAGACCGGAATCGAGAACAGTTCCTCCTTCGCGAACACCGCGGGCCATTGGAACAGCAAGGGCTGCTCGATCGTCTCGAACGCGCCCTCATGCTTGAAGACGTAGAGCACCGGAACGTCGGGCATGGCGCCTTCGACGACGATCCGGTGTCCCAGGATGACGCGGCAGATCTGGCGGTGGAACCACGCCCAGCCGCGCACGAACCCACGTGTCGCATGATGCGATATCGGCAGCGCGACGACCGCGCCGATCGAACAGACGCTGCTCGCGAGGACGAAGGCGATCCAGAACAGGATCGAGCGGAGAAGAGCGAGGGCGTAGCGCACGAGGCGGGGCTTACAGCCCGAGGAGGCCGCCCGCCAGCCCCGCGAGATATTTGTGATACTCGCGGAACAGCGTCGAGAAGCTCGGGCGGCTGCGCACCGCGTCGGGGATGATCGTCACCTTGCCGCCGATCGCGCGGCCGATCTCATATTCGGCGCGGCGCATGTGCCAGTCGGTGGTGACGAGGCGCACCGTCTTGTAGTTGCGCCGCGCAACCCAGCTCGCCACCTCGGTGGCGTTCGAGCGCGTATCCTCGGCCTCGAAGCCGAGCGCGATGCAGCAATCGAACAGCGACTGCGGGCGCTTATATTCGGCGGCGAGCTCGCGCGGCTTCACCTCGCGCGCGACGCCGCTGATCAGCAGCCGCTTCGCCTGCCCCGTTTCGAGCAGTTCGAGCGCGCGGTCGATGCGCCCCGGCCCGCCAGTCAGCACGACGATCGCGTCGGTCTTTTGCGGCGGTGCGGGCATCGGCGGCAGCAGCGCGAACCAGGCGAAGCCGAGCACCCAGATCAGGAAGAGGACGGAAATCAGGCGCTTGATCATAAAATCTTCTTGAGCGCGGCGAGCAGCGTCTGGCGCGCCGTCAAAGCAGCCAGCGCGATAGCCAATAGCGGCAGCGCCAGCAAGAGCGCCCAGCCCGCGGCCCCCAGCGAGGCGGTTGCGGCGAGTCCGGCGGTCACCCGCGACCATTGCCAGCCGATGAGCAGCAGGATCGCCGCCGCGACCGCGCTGCCGAGCGCGATGCCATAGGCGGTGTCGATCGCGATGCGCCGCTGGAACAGCCGCGCGATCTGGCGGTCGGTCGCGCCGATCAGGTGGAGCATCTCGATCGTCGCATAATGGGTGCCGAGCGCGGCACGCGCGGTCATGATCACCACCGCCGCGCTGGCGAGGATCATCAGCACGACCAGCCCGCCCGCGACCCAGGCGAGCGAGCGGATCAGCCGCGCGACCGGGCCCAGCCATTCGGCGTGCGGGATGATCCGCGCGCCCGGCGCGGTCTCGGCGACCAGCGCGCGCAGCCGGTCCAATTGGCCCGCGCGCTCGCCGCCGACGAAATCCACGTCGATGAGCGCGGGCAGCGGCAGCGATTTGAGCACGGGATCGTCGCCATCCTCGCCGCCGAACCATTGGCCGAGCGTCGCGAGCAGCTCCGCCTGCTCGACCGCGCGCGCCGTGCGGACATAGGGCTGGGCGGCGGCGCCGCGGCGCAGCGCCGCGGCCTGCTCGGCGCGGGTGACGGGATTGGCGGTGACGATCTGCACCGTCACCCGCCCCGCGATCGCGTCGCCGATCGCGCCCGCCGATCGCGCGAGCCCGATCCCGGCGGCGGCGGCGAGCAGGGTCAGCATCATCAGGATCGCGATCACCCACGGCGTCGGCCCCGACAGCCGGCGGTCGGGGAGCAGGCGGCGATGCTGGACGGGAACGCGCGGGATGATCATGACGTCACGCGCGGTTCGGCGGATAGCGCAGCGCGCCGGTCGGATCGGCGAGCCGCCCCTTTTCGAGCCGCATCATCTGCGCATTGTCGATCCGGCTGATCAGGTGGATGTCGTGGGTCGCGACGACGACGGTGGTGCCGAGGCGGTTGAGCGCCTCGAACAATCCCAACAGCCGCATCGCCATCTCGGGATCGACGTTGCCCGTCGGTTCGTCGGCCACGAGCAGTTGCGGGCGCGCGATCACCGCGCGCGCGATCGCGACGCGCTGTTGCTCGCCGCCCGACAACGTCGCGGGGTGCGCATCGGCGCGCTCGCTGAGCCCGATCCAGCTCAGCATCTCGCCGACCGGGCCCGACAGATCCTCCTCGCTGACCCCCGCGATGCGCAGCGGCAGCGCGATATTGTCGCGCGCCGAAAGGTGCGGGATCAGGCGGAAATCCTGAAACACGACGCCGATGCGGCGGCGAAAGCCGGGCAGGCGCTGACGCGGCATCGCCACCAGATCCTCGCCGAACAGCCGCACGATGCCGCGGCTCGGCCGCTGCGCGAGATAGAGCATCTTGAGGAGCGACGTCTTGCCCGCGCCCGAGGGGCCGGTGAGGAAATAGAAGCTCCCCGGCTGCAGGTTGAAGCTGATATCGGAGAGGATTTCGCCATCGGGACCGTAGCGGAGCCCGACGCTGTCGAACTCGACCATCGCGCCGCCGGGGCGGGGAGCGGTGGCGGCCGTCATGACGTCAGCCGCGTGCAGGGCCGCGCCGCCGGCCGGGAAAACAGGGGAGCCTCCGCGCTCATGCCGTTGGCTGTTGCACGGCTGTTCCCCAAGGACAAGCGCCGATGCGCCCGTCGGTGCGACGCGGCGCTTGCCAGCGCGCGACTCAGCGTGTTTAGAGGGACGCCATGATCCTCGCCTGCCCGTCCTGCCAGACCCGTTATGTCGTGCCCGATACGGCGATCGGACCCAATGGCCGCACCGTGCGCTGCGCCAATTGCCGCCATAGCTGGTTCCAGGAGCCGGCGCTCGGCGCCGCGGCGATTCCGCCCGCGCCAACGCCAACGCCAGCTTCGGCGCCGGTGCCGGAACCCGATCCGGTGCGGACGGCCGACGACGGGCCGTCGCCGGCTCCGGTCGCCCCGCCCCCGGTACCGCCCGTGGCGGCGCCGGCCGAGGAGCCCGCCGCGCCTCCGCTTCCGCCTCCCGAAGCGTTCGCCGCCACTGCCGAACCGGCGCCGCGCGCCATGCCCGTTGCGGCGGACGAACCGCTGCCTTTCCGCCGCGCCCGCCGCAACCCGGCGAAGCGCTGGACGATGGTAGCCGCGGCGGCGGCGGTACTGATGATCGGCGCGACCGGTGCGCTTTTCTATTACGGGCTGCCGAGCTGGGCGCAGGGTCTCGGGCTTCCCGGCGCGGCCGACGAGCCCGACCTCGTGATCGAACTGCCGCCCAACCAGGATCACCGCGAACTCGCCGACGGCACCATCTATTTCGCGGCGTCGGGGGTGATCATCAACCCGACCGACCGCGAACAGCGCGTGCCGCCGATCCTCGCCGAGCTGCGCGACGCGCAGGGGACGATCGTCTACAGCTGGACGATCAAGCCGCCGGTGCGGATGCTGCCGCCGAACGAGAAGGTCAATTTCAGCGAAGCCAAGCTCGACATCCCGCGCCGGGCGACGCAGCTGACGGTGAGCTGGGCGCTGCCGAAAGGCTGAAATTCTGCCACGTTACCGTGACGTCACGGCGTCACAGGCTGACGGCGGCGGCAAGCGACAGCAGGAAGCTGGTCAGCGTCGCGACGATGATCGGCGCGAAGCTGCGCCAGCCCTGGTCGAGGAGCAGGTGCAGCCGCGCCTTCATCGCCGTCGCGACGATCGCGAGCAGCAGCAGCGCCTGCGCCGCGGTCGCGCTGCCATCCTGAACCGGCTTCGGTAGGGGGGCGAGCGAGTTGATCGCCGCGAGCGCGAGAAAGCCGAGGATGAACCAGGGCAGGCGCAGCGGAATGCGCGTCTTCGCCGCCTCCGTCGCGCCGCTGCGGCCGAGCCACAAGCCGACGAGCATCAGCATCGGGGCGAGCAGCGCGACGCGCGTCAGCTTGACGATCGTCGCGACCTCGCCCGCCTGCGGCGAGAAGGAAAAGCCGCCGCCGATCGCCTGCGCGACATCGTGGATCGAAGCGCCGATCAGAAAACCCGCCTGGGTATCGGAGAGGCCGAGCTGCGCAGCGAGCACCGGATAGAGCGTCATTGCGAGCGCGCTGGCCACGGTGATGCCCACCAATGTCAGCGTGAAGCGCGCCTGGTCGACGCGCTTGTCGCCGATCAGCGAATAGAGTGCGAGCGCCGCCGAGGCGCCGCAGATCGCGGTCGCGCCGCCGGCGAGCAGCGCGGCGTGGCTGTCCTGCCGGAACCATCGCGCGCTCGCGACGGTGGCGACGATGACCGCCAGCATGATCAGGACGAGCAGCGCGAAGGGCAGCGGCCCCAGCTCGGCGAGCTGGGTGGCGGTGATCCGCGCGCCGACGAGGACGATGCCGATGCGCAGAGCGGTCTGCGACATCAGGTCGAGCCCCGCGTGGGTGCGCCGGTCCTGCGACAGAAAGGAGAGGGCGAGACCGATCAGCAGGCCCATGAGCACGATCGGCGCGGCATAATGATCGGCGAGCCAGGCGGCGGCGAGCGCCGCGATCGCGGTGACAAGCCCGCCGGGCAGATAGTCGCGCCAGCGCCGCGACGCGGGGCGCGCCGCCTCGAGCTGCAGTTCGCCATAGAGATCGGCCGCCATCGGCCAGCGCTGTTCGGAAATCGCCACGGGCACTCCCCAGGGTTCGGCGCCGTCGCGCTTCGCACATCCCGCCCCCGATGCGCAATGCGCTTTCGGTCGTTATTCGATTGCTGGCGCGATCCGGGCTTGCTAGAGGCGCCGCTCTACCGGCACCCGTAGCTCAGCTGGATAGAGCGCTGCCCTCCGAAGGCAGAGGCCAGGGGTTCGAATCCCTTCGGGTGCGCCATTCTTCCATATATTTCAATTGCTTAAATCGATCCCGCCGATGGGCTTGGAAGCCAGTGTTCTGGCACGTCAGCATCTCGTTCGTGACGTAATGCTGTTACGCGCTGGATTCATCCCGCCGCGGTTCGAATCGAAGGAAGCGCCGGTCCATGATTTCAGTGCTTTAGAAGCACTCTTAGGACCTTCGAAGATCGGCCCCTGCCTTCGTTCGAAATGTCTCCAACTACACCGATCGTCGCTAACCATGCTCGCAGTTCGGACCCCGTCGATGCCATCCAACGGTGGGCGTGGGCGGAAGGGCGCATTCGTTATTCAGCACGAAACGAGGAGGGTTGCCGCCGCATAATTGCGGCAACCAGCACGATGGGAATAACCGGATTGATGACCTGGGTTGCGATGAGGGAATCTTCGCCGAGCGAGCCCGTCAGATAGGCTCTGAGCGCAAGTATCAACTGGCACGCTGAAACAAGTTTTTGGCGCGGCATCCTGTGCACCAGCATTCGGCCCCGATGTTATAGCGGAGTCAGAGCGACGGTAGCGGGCATCTGTGACAGTGATGGGCAAAAGGAATGGTCGCCCAGACTGGAAAGCCCGTCAGCCCCGTTTCCATGCGGCAATATCGAAATGCGCGTCGGCCTGATGTCGCGCAGTTGCCGAAACCACCGGGAGGGACGGATGAGCAGCATCGGTTTGAATGGGCAGGTCGCGATTGTCACCGGCGCGACCAAGGGTATCGGTCGGGCAATTTGCCTGGCGCTGGCTCGATCGGGCGCCAAGGTGGTCGGCGTTGCCCGCGATTCCGATCCGGCTCTCGCTCTTGCGGAAGAAATCCAAAACCTTGGCGGCAGCTTCGCTTTCCACGCGGCCGATGTGGCCAAAGCGGCTGATTGTGCGCAGGTTGTCGAGGCGACGCTGAAACGCCACGGCCGGATCGACATTCTCGTCAACAACGCAGGGACTTCGCTTCCCCAAACCTCTGCCGACCGCATGACCGAGCAGGATTGGCGAGCCGTCTCCGGCGTGACTCTCGAAGGAACGGTCTTTCTTTGCGGGGCCGCTCTGCCGGCGATGCAAACGGCCCGGCGAGGCACGATCATTAATATCGCCTCGACCGCTGCGGTCCAGACCGTGGCGGGGATGAGCGCCTATGCGGCGTCGAAAGCCGGTGTGGTCCAATATACAAAGGTCGTCGCGGTCGAGAATATGCGGTTCGGCATACGCGCGAATGCGCTGCTGGTCGGGACAACCGACACCGAACTCGTCAGACGATCTCTCGCTGCGCACCGATCGGCGCAGGACGTTGGCAAAACCAATACCGATGCGGGCGGCGGCGGTCTGGACTTGCTGCGCGACGTATTGATGATGCCGGCCGAAGGCATAGCGGATGCGGTCGTCTTGTTGTGCGCCGATGAAGCCCGAGAGATCACCGCGTCGGCGATCATGCTCGACCGTGCTTATACGGCGGGCGTCGGCCACACTCATTTCATTCATTGGGCGGCAACCGGTCGTCTGCCTGCCGTCGATCCCGTCTGAACGCTGTTGTCGGAGCACCGCCAATCCTGGAGAAATAGAGTCCCCGGCAAGGTGAAGTGCGCAATGGGGAAAGCAATTCAGGTGAACTGAATCATATATTCACCGCTCCCTTTGTTCCGCGCCCCTCACGGTTCCCACCGGCCGTTTCCACGATTGAACGCGGCTAGCGCGCCGAGCGCAACCGTTCATAACATATTCGCCCATTGGGGATGCAGGCCAGTGCGAGCAGAATGCACGGTACGCACAGAAGTGCCAACGATGCATCGAGCATCGTCGGCTCGCCAAAAATACGATCGTTGACGAGGGGCACAACGGTCGTGCCGAGGCCCACGGGTATGAGGCTCGCAAGGACGGCATAGAGTCCTAGAAACCGTCCGCGAACCGCAGGGGGAGAAATTTCGGTAATCGCGGCGAAGACCGAGTTCGAGAGACCTGAACCCACGGCCATGATCAGCACCAGCCCGGTCATGGCGAGCCAGTACTCCGCGCTGAGCCATATCAAGGTCACGCCGAGCGCGGCAAAGGGCGCAAGCGCGGGAATGAGCAGATACCGCCCGCCGCGGCGCATCTCCGAAAGCCGATCTGCCGCATAACCGCCGCCGATCGCGGCAAATGGGACGACCGCGACGGTAATCAGGCCGAACGACATAGCGGCCTCGCCGGGCTCCAGAGCAAATTTTCGGACCAGAACCGTCGGGATCCAGGCCGAAACGGCATTCAGGCATAGCGCGACAAGAATGTAGGGCGCGAGAATGAGCAATATCGCCCGGCGGTTCTGGAGAGCGAAAGGAAGAAATCGCCCCGCGCGAGGATGGTCGGCAACCGGCGCGTCACCCCGGCGGCGTTCGGGCTCGCGGATCATCATCACCAGAAGCGCGGCCACAAGCGAAAGCGCACCGAACAGAAGCAGGACCTGCTGCCACGGTGCGGAACGGCTGAACAGGTCGATCGGAACCAGAGCCTGGGTGGAGGCGACGGCCAGAACCGCGCCGCCGCCTAACAATGCGCCTCCGGCCCCCACCGAATTTCCGATCGTCACCACCGCGCTTGCGCGTCCGAGCCGATTGGGTGGAAAATAGTCGGCGAGGAGGGAGAAGGTGGCCGGCACGATACAGGATTCGCCCAGCCCGACGAGCATGCGTGCGACGAGAAGTGCACTGAAGTTTTCCAGCAGTCCCGAAGCGAATGTCGCGGTCCCCCAGAGCGCGACGCCGCCGAACAACAGAAGTCGCCGATTGTGATGATCGGCGAGATATCCCATTGCCATGCCCGCGAGCGCGTAGCTCAGAACGAAGGCCGGCCCCATCAATATGCCCGCTTGGAGATCGTTGATCCCCAGATCGCGCTGCATCGGCACGACGAGAATGCTCATCACCACCCGGTCGAGGAAGGCGACGGAAAAAATAATCAGCAGGATCGCGACCACCAGCCAGGGATAGGTTCCGCCTGGATAGGGTGCCGTCCCGCTGTCGTCCTCTTGTCCCGGCCTCATCGAGGCTGTCCGATCCCGAGCTTCCGGAACAGAAGCACCGACGCGCTCATGTCAATCTTCTCCGGCGGGAAATCTCAGTTCGGTGCGGAACGGCTCCTGCAGCGACTTGAGTTCCGCTAGTTCGAAGACGCCTTCCCCGACGCGGCCGCCGTGCTGGAAACGAGTCAGGCCGTTCATTCCGAAATAGCCGCCGGTACCTGCCCAGCCCGGTCCACCGGTCATCGCGGTAGCCGTCACGCGACCATCGAGCGTATAGATACGACCGTCGGCCGTTCGTGCTTCGAGATTGCAGTCGACAGGGGATAGGCCGTCTTCAGCCACTCCTGCTCGGATAGCGACGTTGTCGATGAGAAGGATTTCTCCGCGGTCGAGGACATATCCGAATTCTCTCGGGCCGTCCGAGGTGCGAAGGCAGTAGACAGAGAAGGCCAGGTCGTTGCCGAAAATCGCGAATAGCCACCGCTCCGACAGCGTATGCGCGTAGCTGCGTGGCCCCCAGCTATGATCCTGCCAACCGGAACCGGATAATTCGATGCGCCGATTATCGACGACCGCATGCCCGCGGACCCGCCCCATCGATTCATAATGCCGTCCTTGGGGGCGCAGCACATTGAGTTCGACGGGATCGTGAAATCCGGAATAACGAAGGCTCAATTCGGCGGTTTCGAACACCGTGTCGAGCGCCAGGTCGCGGATGGACTCGCCCGCCCGAAAATGGTGACCGGCCAGGCGAAAGTTCCGCAAATCATCCCCTGGTATCGGAAGGCGGTGCTCGGCGCAGCGTGCAACAACCTTCCCGCCGACCACAAGCCAACTCCACATATGCGCGAGACCGAGCTTGGGATTCAGGCTGATATGATGTGCGCCACCGGAGCGCGAGGCTATGTCGCACCAGCCGAGAAAGAAACTTTCCTGCCAGGACGGATCGTCGGCCGGCGCCGTATGTCGGCTGGTCTCGGCGATTGAAACGAAGCGCGGCTCCGATGAAAGGTCATTCCTCATAATTCTCGCCCCTCTAGAATCGGACGGTCGAGCGAATGATGATTTCACGCCCGCGCGAGACGGAGCCCAGCGTGTCGGACGGAACGGCCGCGCTCGTGCCGGTCCCGGACCCCGTGAAGGGGGCCACGCTGGTCCGGTAAAACACATATTTGTTGGCGAGATTCTTTCCGAGCAAACCCAGCGAAAATCGCTCGTCGCCGCTCGTATAGGTCAACCCCGCATCGAGCATCGCGAAATCGGACTGGCGGCTGCCAGGCTTGTTCGTCGATTCGCCGAAGAAGGCGCTCGAATAATTGACGTCGGCTGAAAATTCCAGCCACCCACTTCTCGCCAGATCCATCGCATAGGTGGCGCCCGCCATCGCGCTCCATTTCGGAGCCCGAACGAGAGGCTCGCCAGCCAGATCCTGCGTGGTGAATGCACCGGACGGGTTCGGAAAAAGATCGCAGCCCGCTGCGACGCTCTGCCCGGCATAGCAGGCTGTCCGGAAGGTCAGGTAACGTGATCGGTTATAACCGGCCGAGGAGCGAAGACTGAGGGATGGCGTGAGCTTCGCCTGCAGATCCAACTCGACCCCTTCGCTGCGGGCCCGCCCGGCATTGACGACGAACTGCTGGGGAAAGCCTGAGGCATCGACGATGGACGTCGTGGTCTGCAATCCGCTGATATTGTAGCGGTACATCGCCAGGCTGGCTCGCAGCCCTCCATCGAAAAACAGTCCCTTTGCCCCCGCTTCAAAACCTTTGATATTCTGCTGATCATAGGCCGCATTCGCTTGCAGCGCTGCTAGCGAACCGCCGGCGCCGGCGCTGTACCCGCCTGAGAGAAAGCCCGTCTTGTAGGATGCAAAGATGGTCAGCTGGGGACGCGGGCGCCAGGCGATCGTCGCCTCGGGTGAGACGTTTTCCCAATCGTCGGAGGGGTTGACCGGAATGACTTCGCTGCCCGAGGCATCGAACACCCGGATGCGCTTCTTCTCGTAGGAATATCGGGCCCCGCCGGTGATCTCGATCGTATCCGCCAGTCGCCACGTCAATTGGCCGAAGGCCGAATAGGCGTCGCCGAACTGGAACTTGTCGGCGCGCGCGGATGTGATCGCGGGGGTGACGGGGTTACGCAGATTGACGATTGCATAGCCCATCTTCGTGCTTTGATAGAAAGCACCGATCTGGAAATTGAGGGGCCCATCGAAGTCGCTGGCCAGTCGCAGTTCCTGCGACCATTCCCGATCGGTGAAATGAATGGCCGACCCGCCGATGGAATTCGGAACGGATGCGTCCGCGCCCGGGAAAACCAGCCCCCATCGACCGCCGACGTCGTAATAGCCCGTGATCGCCGTCAGCTGCACGAAATCGTCGATCTGATAACCGAGTTCCAGGCTGCCAAGCGTTTGGCGTTGTTTGTAGAAGGAAGAGGTGCGCCCCAGATATAAATCCGGAGCCGCCGCATTGAAGCCGGGGCCGAAACTGGCGCGGATGGTGCGGTCATCGGCGCGGCAGTCGTCGCTGGCCGCAAGCTGGGCGGCGCCAAGCGGGCAATCCACCAACTGGGTGGCGGCTTCAAGCCCGGCGCTGTTGTCGAGTCGCGCATGATTGAACTTGAAACGGGCGGTGAAAGCGTCGCTGGGCTGGAAGAGGAGCGTCAGGCGCCCGCCCCATTCCCGGTCCTTCGGCCCCCACTTTTCCGCCGGCCCCATGAGGGGGTCGGGAGTCGCGAGATTTTTGACATAGCCGCGCATCGCGGCGCCATAGAAAGCCAGCCGCGCGCCGAGGGTATCGGTGAGAGGTGTCGAAATCACGCCTTCCCCACGAATCTGCCGGGCAACGAAGTCGTAGCTGGCCGAAAGCCGCCCTTCGAAATCGGCTCCGGGGTCGGCGCTGCGAATGACGATCAGACCGGCCGGGCTATTCTTGCCGAAATAGAGTGCTTGCGGCCCCTTAAGCACATCGATCTGGGCCATATCGATCTCGCCCATCCGGCGCACGGCTGACTTCGCGATCTGGACGCCATCGACGTTGAAGGAAACGGCCTGGTCCTGGAACGCATTGCCTTCACCAACGCCGATCCCGCGAATGGCGATGACGCCGCCCTGCGCACTGCCAGCGGCTTCCGCTACGATTAGCTGCGGGATCGAAGCCGAAAGGCTGTCGAGGCTGCTGATTCCGCGGCGCTCGATTTCTGCCTGGGACATGGACGAAATGACGACGGGCGCGTTGATCGCCGATTCGGATCGCAGCCGCGCGGTCACGACGATCTCTTCGCCAGCGTCGGAAGCGGGTGCCGCCGCTTCCTGCGCAAATGCTGCGGACCCCGCCGCGGCGGACATGGTGAGTGCGACTACAGACGTCGCTGCACGCAAGGACATTCTTCCCTCCCTCTCGTCATTGGCGACTTTCTTTCGGTTCGCCGTCCGGAAAGGCTTCTATCCCGCGCCCCGGCAGGAGACGTACAGGGCGCGATGTCAAAAGCTTGCTTTGACGCGCCATGCCTGGGGCGGCGCTTGACTTGTTCGTCCCGTTCGCCCGAACGCCAAGCCGTGCGGACAAGAAATCGCCCGCTCAAAATCGTCCCGGCATCGGGAGGCTTTCACCTAACCACTTGGAATTGATATCCATTTCATATGACGATCACCGACGAAATCGAATTGGTCGAACACCGCCTGACAAAATGGTTTGCACAGCGCCTTCCCGGAGGCCGACCATCCAATGTGAAGCTCACCCAATTGAGCGGTGGCTATTCCAATCCGACCTATCTCGTCGAGTTCGGCGCGCGATCAGACCGGTTCGTCCTTCGCTGGGACCCCATCATCGGGCCGCAAGCGCCCTATGACATGGTCCGGCAGTACGAAACCTTCCGCGCGCTTGTGGAAACAGCCGTGCCAGTTCCTGCCCCCTATTGGGTGGAAACCGATCTTTCGGTTCTCGGCCGCATATTCTGGATTTGCGAGTTCGTGGAAGGCGAGACCGCGGGCCGACTGCTCGACCCCGCGGATCGGCTAACGCCGGCCCGCACGGATGCGTTCGTCGCCATGCTGGCGCAAATCCATGCGGTCGATTGGCGGAGCACCCCTCTTACCGGGCTTCTCGATCATCTCGATCCAACGGCGACGGCGTCGATGATCGACGCCGAATTGCGTTTCTTTCCGGATGTACCGGAGGAAGACCGTCCGTCGTTCGAGGGGGCCCGGATTTGGCTTCATGACCGGCGCCCAACCGAATTCGAGATGTGTCTCAACCACGGCGATTGCAATCTCTCGAACTTTCTTTTCCAGGGTAGCGAGATTCGGGCTGTGATCGACTGGGAGCTTTCGTCGATCACCGATCCATGCGCGGATGTCGCGTTCTACTGCGCGCTGTTGCCGCGCTATCGTATCGGTCAATCCGCCGAGGCGGTGCGGGCCGAACGCGACTACTTCCTCCGCGAATATCGCCGCCTGACGGCGCGTGACTGCACCACGCTCACTTTCTGGGAAATTTTCTGCAACTATCGCTATGCCCTGAGCTGGGCTCAGCATGGGTTGAGTCATCCGCGCAGCGGTTATGTGGCCTATCGCGATCGGATGCGGGAAATGACCGAAACCGATGGCAGGGGCTGATCAGTTCGCTCGATGACCGTGCCGATATTCGGTCGGAACGATGCCCGCACGGCGCTTGAAGGCGTGATTGAAGCTCGACACATTGGCGTAGCCGACCTGCCATGCGATCGACGCGATCCGATCCCTGCCTGAAACCAGCATCTCGCACGCCGCGACATGTCGCCACTGCTCGACCAGCTCGCGGAAGGTGGTGCCGCGTTCGGTAAGGCGGCGCTGCAGCGTTCGCGACGACATTCCCAGGGCGCCGGCGACACGCGACATTGGCTTCAATGTGCCATGTTCCGCAAAATAGCGGTCGAGGAGCGCAACAACGTCGCGCGACCTCAAGGCCGAGTCGATCAGGGCGCGGCATTCCAGACGCTGTCGGTGATGAAGGTGGGCATCGCTGTTCTGCAACGACCGATTGGCAATCGAAGGGGACCAACGCCAGCGGTTGACCGGCTTTCCGGCGTGTATTTCGGCCGTCGTGAGCGTGCTGATCAATCCATGATAGGCTGGAGAAATCTCGGTTTCGATCGCATCGAAGGGAAAATCTTCCCCCCATAGATCGCGGAAGACCGGTATCGTCGCCGCAAAATCCCGAACCATCGTGAACTGCTTCAAATCCTGGGGCACCTCAGCGAGGTCGGTGCCGAACCCGGAAATCTGCCCATCCTTCGTATAGAAAAGGAAGGCCCTGCAAAGCGTATGATGGAGATGATCCGTTTCAACGACGAATTCGAACATCTCCTGAATATTGGGAGCGGTGGCCAGTGCCAAACCGAAGGCGCTATGGCCGTGCGACAGCAGCCGGAACCGGCTTCCGAGTTCAATCCAGAGGTCGGGCCGCTGGGCAGTCGCCGAATGAAACGCGCGCTGGAATGCCAACTCCTGCATTCCGGTCACTTCGCCCGCAGGATTCTCGATCAACGCGCGCGGTAGATGCGACTGCGCAACGGCCGCATCGCAATCCAGGCCAGCTTCGGCCAGCACCTCCAGCATCAGACGTACGCTGGTATTTGGTAGCACCAGGCTTGCCATGCTCGTCATTCGCACGATACAGCATCCCATCCTTTGCGATCATCCTTGATCGTCGCAATTTATCCATTTCTTTGCGGCGCTCCTGCGCCATTCGGTGGCCGCCAGTCAATCCACAGCAAAGGTGGGCGGGGGCGAGATTGCATGTTCTCAGCATCGCATGATGCCGAAGAGGCACGGAATTCGGATGAGAAGCCGATGTCGCCCATAACTTGCGATCAAGCTCGCCAACTTGCGCCGCTACGCCTGTAAAACCGCCCGTTGAATTCACGCATCTCCGTCTCGGCCTTGCCGCGCTGCGCCCGCGAGGAAGATGCGTAAGCATTCAAGGAAAAGCTGCTCGTCGTCGAACGGATTGGCGCTCATCGCTCGAGCGAGGGCGGGATAGGCCGCAACGTCTATGTCGGGCATAGCGGGAACCCCGCGCGAGTCGGCGGACGCCGCGAATAATGCCGATCCGAAGGTAAGCTTTTCGGTCGCCTCGATGACCGCCATATGGATCGATGGATGGTAGGGATTGTCGCGGGCGGCCGCATTGTAGAACTCAAGGAGCAAATGCCGGGGGAAATAGTCGAGAAGCAGCATCGCGGCATTGGGATGCCGCAGCAACGCCCGCCGGGTCTCAAGGCAAAGCGACAAGAGACGCGACTCGAAGCTGTCGTCCTCGGCGGCGAGGGCCGGCTGTTTCATGAGAAGGAGGCGCGACACCTCTTCGAGCAGCTCCTCCTTGTTTTTGAAATGATTGTACAAGGAAGGTGTCTTGACGCCCAAGCGGGCGGCAACGTCCCGAATCTTGAAGTCTTTAAGGCCGTGCTCGTCGATGACCTCCAGGGCCGCTTCCGCCGCCGCGTGACGTGAAATCAGTGGAACCAGCGGTCGTCCCAATTCCTGCTCCTCCCCTAATTGGCTCCTCGCGGGATAGCCATTTCCCGCGGCGCCGCAACCGATTAGCGCTTGCAGCACCAGCATGGTCTTTTCCCGCTTGACTATAAACTAATTCGATTAGTAAACGCCAGTCGACGCTGCGTTCGACAGCGGACCCACCGAGGGAGGATGACATGCAAAAGGCCTTGAAGCGGCTCCGCGCCAGTGTTGCCGTCTATGCGCTGGCGGCGACTTTCACCTGCTTGTCGGCTACCGCTGCCGCGCAAGACCATACCGAAACCGATGCGGAGTCGGGTGCGGCGCCGGCGACCAGCGAGACGGCCGATGACGACGCCATCACCGTGACCGGGTCCCGCACCGTTCGGGACGGCTTTGCCGCGCCCACGCCGGTCATGGTGACGTCGAGTGAGGAACTGCTCGACGCCTCTCCAACCAATCTCGCCGACGGTCTCAACCGCCTGCCCCAGCTCACGGGATCGACGGCCCCGAACCGCGGTTCGCACCTTCGTCCGAGCGAACCCTCGGGCGGCTATTTCCTCAATCTCCGTGGTCTGGGCTCGATCCGGACACTCGTTCTGCTCGATGAGGTGCGCCTCCCGCCGACCGAGTTCCTCGGGCTGGTCGACGCCAATATCGTGCCCAATCAACTGATAAAGCGGGTCGACATTGTCACCGCCGGCGCTTCGGCGGTCTATGGCTCGGACGCGATCAGCGGGGTGATCAACTTTGTCCTCGACAAGGATTTCACGGGGGTGAAGGGGACGCTGCAACGTGGTGTTTCGTCGCGTGGTGACAATGGCAACTATCGCGCTGCGATCGCCTTTGGAACACCGATCGGCGACCGCACCCACCTGCTCCTCAGCGCCGAGCGTTTCGACAGCGACGGTTATCTGAAGTCGGACCGTCCGAAGCTGTTCGATCTCGGGCTCGCGGTCGGACGCACACCCGGGGGCGTGCCCGGCAGCGCGGACAATCCCTTGGTCTTTCAGACAAACGTGCGGCAGGGGAGTCAGACCTTCGGCGGGCTTGCAACCTCCGGGCCCTTTTCCGGCGAACACTTCCTCTCGCTCGGCGTGCATCGCCCGATCGAGTTGGGCATCCCCACCGGAACGAGCGATCGCTACATTGGCGGTGACGGCTATTTTGTTCCCGGCTACACCAGCGCGGCGACCGCCGTCCGCAACGACGTGCTGTTCGGCCGGGTCAGCCATGATTTCGGCAACGACGTGACGGCATATGTCCAAGGTTCCTATAGCAATACCAGAGTCGGCTACGCCGTGCTTCCCGCGTCCCTGACGGGCCTGCGTATCAACAGCGGCAATCCTTTCCTGCCGGCAGATCTCCAGCAGCGTTTGACGGATGCGGGAGCCCCGTCTTTCACGCTCGCGAAATTCTTTGCCGAACTCGGACCCGCAGTGACGCGCGAAGAGACGGAAGCCTATATCGTGCAGGCCGGCCTCAACGGTCATCTCGGTGCTCTGCGATGGTCGGTCGATTATATTCACGGCACCTCCAACCGCCGCGCCGAGCAATCCAATATTCTCGAGAATACGAAGCTGGCGGCCGCCCTCGACGCCGTTGCAGATGGGGCGGGCCAGGTCGTTTGCCGGGCATCGCTCGACCCGCGCGCCGATGTGCGTTCACGCTATGGCGATTGCGTTCCCTTCAATCCCTTCGGTTTCGAATCCTCCTCCGCGGCGGCGCGCGACTATGTCACCGGCACCTCCATCTACCGGGCACGCAATGCGACCGACAGCTTCAGCGCCGGTCTGTCGGGCGAACTTTTCTTGCTGGGAGCGGGGCCGGTCAGCTTTGCGGTGGGGGGTGAGTATCGCGAACAGGAACTGAGTCTCACGAGCAACGCCGACCCGGCCATTCCGATCGACATAACCGGGCTCGAGACGACCGGAATCTCGCCCGCGACGACGCGCTTCTTTTTGAACAATGTCGGCTCGGCGAACGGCCATCTCAATGTGAAGGAAGCTTACGCCGAACTGACGGTGCCGCTTCTCGCGGACATCCCCTTCATCCGCTCGCTCGATCTCAACGGCGCGGTCCGATACGCCGATTACAGCACGAGCGGCAGCGCCGTGACCTGGAAGCTCGGCGCGACCTGGGAGCCGGTCGATTCGCTCCGCTTTCGCGTCTCGCGTTCGCGCGACTTCCGCGCGCCGACCCTATATGATCTTTTCGCGGGACAGCAGGCCAACAACGCCCAGATCTTCGATCCGCACACCAACAGCGGCGGCAGCGGCACGATCTTCATCACCTCGGGAGGGAACCCGAACCTAAAGCCGGAGATCGGTAATACCTTCACTGCCGGCGTCGTCTGGAGCCCGGATTTCATTCCCGGCCTCGCGCTTTCGGTCGACTATTATGATATCAAGATCAGCAATGCGATCGGCACGCTGACACCGGCGCAGATCGTCCAGGACTGCGAGGACAGCGGCGGCACCGCGCCGACATGCGCGCTCGTCACCCGGCCGCTTCCCTACAGCGACCGATCGCCGGCCAACTACCCCACGGCGATCAGGGTGGTGGGCGCGAATATCGCCTCGGTCGAAGTCCGCGGCATCGATTTCGACGCGCGCTACTCGGTGCCGCTTGGCAACGGCCGGCTCGGAATGCGCCTTTTCGCAAACTACACCGATCGCTTCGCGACCCAGCGCAGCCTCTCGCAGCCGGTGGTCGATTATGCCGGCTACCTCGGCGCTCCCGTATCGCCCATTCCGAGCGGAACCGGCGGCGTCGCGGTTCCGCGTTGGAAAGGGACCGCGAGCCTGAGCTATGAGAATGGCGGGTTCGGATTGTTCATCCAGGAACAGATGGTCGGCACGGTGAAATACAGCCCGCTGCCGTCGCAAATCTATGCCGATCCCAAGATCGGCTCGGTCTTCTACACCGATCTCACGGTCAGCTATAAGGTGCCTGCGTATCGCGACGGCCTTGAGCTATTCCTCACCGTCAACAATCTCTTCGACCGCGATCCGCCGCTTGTTTATGGAACGACGACGCCAGGCCGCGATCTCTCGACGGAGACCTCGCTATACGACACCAACGGTCGGCAGTTCACCGCCGGCGTGCGCTTCCAGTTCTGACGGACGGACATGGATCTCCATCGCATTCTTTCGCTCGACGAAGTCACCCCCGAATGGCTCACCGCAGCGCTTGCGGGACGCTATCCGGGGACGCGGGTACGATCTTTCCAAACCGGCACGATCGTTCGGGGCATGGCAACCAAGGCACAGTTGCTTCTCACCTACGACGATGGTGCGTCGGGCGGATTGCCGCAGTCGATGTGGCTGAAATGCGGCTTCGAGGCGCACAGTGAGCGGTCTGTGCCGCTTTATCGCGCGGAAGTGCAATTCTATCACGACCTCGCGCGCACGATCCCGATCAATTGCGCGCGGTCCTATTTCGAGGACGTCAACGGCCAGGCTGGCAACGGCGTGCTCCTGCTCGAGGACCTTACGCTTCGGCAGGCGCGCTTCGGTAAGCCGGGTGAGCGACTGACCGTTGCTCAGGTCGAACAGATACTGACGCTCTTGTCCTGGCTGCACAGCCTTCCCGCCATGCAGCCGGACGTGAAGGCGCTTCCGTGGGTCGCGATGCCGGGCGCGATCGATAGCGTCGATGTGGTCGCCGAGTATTTCGGGTTCTGGGACGACGCGAGCCGGCGTCCTCGCTTTCGCCACCTGCCCGAGCCCATGCGCGATCGCGATCGCATGTTCCGCGCTCTCCGCGCTATGCGAGCGCTCGACACGCCGGACGGCCGGGAGTCGCTTCTGCATGGTGACTGCCACGCCGGAAATCTTTTTTTCGAGCCCGATGGGGCGCTCGGGCTGCTCGACTGGCAGACCGTGATGCTCGGCCATTGGGCGACCGACGTTTCCTATTGCCTGATCACCTCGCTTTCGATCGAGGATCGCCGGCTTCACGAGCGGCGGCTGTTACAGCATTATCTCGATGCTCTCGCGGCGCGGCGCGGCGCGCGCATTGCGTTCGAGGAGGCGTGGTTCGAATATCGGCGCCGCGCCGCATGGTGCTTCCTGACCACCTTGTGCCCGATCGAGCGTCATCCCGAGGCCGTGATCGATACCTGGGCGAGCCGGACGGCCGCGGCGCTTGGCGATCTTGAAACCGTCGAAGCCCTCATCTGAAAATAGGAGCCGACATGACGCCTGTGAACCCTCGCGACCTCCTGCGCCACGCACCGGAGCAACCCGATCCCTATTGGCAGGAAAGCTTTTTCATCGGCTGGTACGATGCACAGCGACGGTGCGGAGGGCACCATCATATCAGCTTCTGCCCTTATCAACGTCTCGCGCATGTCTGGAGCTTTCTCTCGGTCGATGGCAGGATCGTCGCGCGATCGCAGGAGAATGCGATCCCGATGCCCGATGCGGACCTTGACGATGTGACCGTGGGGACCCTGCATTTCGTCGCGGGCGAGACGGCCCGCGATCTTTCGCTTTCCATCTCCGGCGACGTGCGTCTCGAACTGACCTACTGTGCCTTCACCGATCCGCTCGAACTCGACTTCAACACCGGCGGCCTCCGCCTCGGGAAGGGGCATTATGAATCGATGGGGCGCGTTTCGGGGACTATCCGCCTTCAGGATCGCGAGATCCGGGTCAACGGCAGCGCCTGGCAGGATCACAGCTGGGGGCCCCGCAAGCTCAACAGTCATAAGAGCGGCCGCTATTTCTGGGCGGTGTTCAGCGAGGAACTGGCGCTCTCGGTCTACGGAATCGACGATGCCAACGGTCAGAATCGTTTCGGCTACGTGCTCGATAATGGCGTCGTTCACCCCGTCGCCTCGGCGAATTTCGGCGCGCAGGTCGCTGACGACGGTGTATCTCCGGTGGCCCTCGACGCGATCGTCTACACCACGACCAACCGCGGCTATCATATCACCGGCAAGGCCGATTCCAACGCGCTCGTCGGCGGTGCGGGATGGGCCGACGGCGGCGACTTCTTCGGCATGAACGGGCTGATGCGTTACGAATGCGGCGGACGCCTGGGCGAAGGGCTGTTTGAACTCACCGAATTGCGCACTCCGCTCGATACGCATATCGAGGAACTTAATCTGCCGCGTGGCACGTGACCGGGGCTTCCGCCATGGTCCCGCCGTCCGCGGAGCATGTTTATCCGAGCCGCGCCTCAGCCTGGTATGCGACGGTGATGCTGCTCCTGGTCATGGCCTTTGCCTATCTCGACCGGATTGCCCTCAGCTTCCTGATTACGCCGATTCAGAAGGACCTTCACCTCAGCGACGTAGAGGCCGGGCTCATCCTCGGGCCAGCGTTCATGGTGCTGTTCGTCGCCGCGGCGCTGCCTATGGGAGCGATCGCCGACCGCCACAGCCGTCGCAACCTTCTCATCGCGGGCCTGCTCATATGGAGCCTGGCGACCGCGCTGAGTGCCCTCGCGCATGATTTCACGACGCTCGCTCTGGCGCGAGCGGGCGTCGGTCTTGGCGAAGCCTGTCTCGTGCCGACCATCTTCTCGCTCGTCGGCGATTATTTCCCACCTCACCTGCGCGGTAAACCAACGGCTGTGATAACGATCGGAACCGCGATCGGAGCCGGCGGGGGCCTCTTCGGCGGAGGCTATGTTCTCGCAACGGCGGAAAGGATCGGCGCGATCCAACTTCCCGTCTTGGGGCCGATCGCGCCCTGGGGGCTCGTCCTTGGCCTGTTCGGTATCGCGGGCCTTCTGTTCGCCGTCCTGCTTCTCAGCCTGCGCGAGCCGCGCCGCGTCGCGCCGCGGCCGGGCTCGGTGACCCAGATCGTCTCGCAGCGCGAATTTGCGGGCTTTCTTTGTCGCAACCGCAACGCGATCGCCCTCATCATGCTTCCTTATGTCATGCTGGGCTACGCACAATATGCGATCGCGGGTTGGATCCCGACCCTGCTCGCGCGAAGTCACGGCCTCACTCCCTCGGAGGCCGCAATAAACTATGGGCTGGTAACGACGCTCGCTTCGCCCCTCGCGGCGATCCTGGGCGGTATATTGGCCGACCGTTTCGCGGTGAGCCGCGCCGACGGACGTTTCGTCCTCGTCCGCTATTTCCTGCCAATGTTCATGCCGGGGGTCCTGCTCGTCTGCTTTGGATCCACGATCGAATGGGTACTCACCGGAGTCGCGATCGAAATCTTCGCCACCGGGGTTGTGTTGACCTCGGTCTATGCGAGCATTTCCGATATCGCCGTTCCGCAGATGCGCGGCCGGCTCCTCGCCTTCTATGGGCTGCTCGCCAATATCTTCGGCATTGGTCTTGGACCCACTGTCACCGCGTTGATCACTGACGAGATATTGCAGGATCCATCCATGCTGCACCTTGCGCTCGCCATCGCCATCGCACCCGCGTGGGTCGTCGGCTGTGTCGGCGCCTTCGCCGGACGATCCGCATTTGCGCGGCTCTGGCGCCAGTCGACCGGAATCAACGATCCGCAAGCGCATGAAAGCGCACCCGCTCTCCCCCTATCCGATGTCACCGGCCCCGGCCGGGTGGCATCGTGACCAGAAAGGTAGGACAAATGTCTCCCGCACCTTCGCGCGCGCCTGTCGTGCCCACGATCGCATCGCTCTCGCCCAGCCAGCAGGATGCGATCCGGCGCATCCCTGCACATGACAAGATCGTCTACCGCGCGATCGAGGCGAGCCGTCCCGCGTCGATCTTCCTCGATCCGGCGCATTTCGGACGCGAGCAGGAACGCGTGTTCCGCAAGTTCGCCGTTCCTGTCATGGTCTCGGCACTGTTGCCGAACGGCCATGTCCTCGCCAACGACAACTATGGGGTTCCACTGGTCGCAACCCGCGCGCGCGATGGCAAGGCCCGCCTTTTTCTCAATGCCTGCCAGCACAAGGGCGCCAAGCTTGTCGAGGACAACATGCTTCACAAGCAGCCTGTTCTTGTCTGCCCCTATCACGCCTGGAGCTATGGGCTCGACGGTAAGCTGGTAGGCGTGCCGCATCAGGAAGCCTTCCTCAACCTCTGCAAATCGAAGAAGAATCTGATCGAACTTCCGACTCTCGACGCCGGCGGAATCCTCTGGGCGCATCTCGATCCCGCCGCCGCTCCCGATTTCGGCCACGTCACCGACGAACTCGTTGCCGATCTCGACGGGCTCAATCTTCGCGGTATGCATGTCTACGGCCGCCAGACCTTCGACCTTCGCGCCAACTGGAAGCTGGTCTTTGAACCTTTCATGGAAGGCTATCACGTCCAGCGCCTTCACGCACAATCGGTGGGTCCCCTTTTCGCCGACGTGCCCACCGTAACCGATCGCATCGGCATGCATTTCCGCCAGGTCTCGGGTAAGGTGGATTTCGATCCCGAACGACACCTCGATCCTGAAGGGAACATCCACAAGCACGTCACCCATGCCTATCAACTCTTCCCCAACGCTGTGGTGATCACGAGCCCATATTATATCAGCGTGATGGTCCTCGCGCCGCGCGCTGCGGATCGCACGATCGTCGATTACGTCATGCTCACCCATTCGCCGCCCGACAATCCCAAGGCGCAGAAACTCTACGAGCGATCATATCAGATGGTGCTCGACGTGTTCGGCGGCGAGGATTTTCGAGCCGCGCAGTCGTCGCACGCCGGCCTTGCGAGCGGCGGTCTCGACGAACTCGTCTATTGCGGGCTCGAGGAAGTCATCCCTTCCTTTTACGACAATCTCGAGGCGTGTCTGCGATGACGGCGTCATGCCGTGCCGGCCTCTTGCGAAGCCTTCATCGGAGCGCATGACCATGACCCAGACCATCGACCATGCCTTTCGCTGGTGGGCGCGATCCTTCCCCGATCGCGTGGCAATCGCGCTTGGGGGCGATCCCGTATCCTATGCGGCGCTCGACCGCTGGGTCGGCGCCGCTGCGGCCCATCTCGTCCAACGCGGCGTGCGAAAGGGTGACCGGGTGGTGATCGTCGCGGAAAATTCGATCGCATGGTGCGTTGTCGCGCTCGCGTCGCTTCGCATCGGAGCGCTCGCCGCAGGTCTTAGCACGCGGATGGTGAGGGCGGAGATCGACTATATCGTGAGCGATTATGATCCGGTGGTCATCGTCCATGACGCGGCGACGGCGGAGATGGTCGGCGGCCGCGACGCCGCGAGCCTGCTCGCCATGCGGTCGATCGAGGCGCTTAGGGATGCGGATGCGCCGCCGATTCTGGCCGAGGTCGAAGCCGACGACGCCTCGATCATCGTGACGACCAGCGGCTCGACGGCGCGTCCGAAAGGCGTCGTCTTCTCGCATCGCAGCATCATCGATTCCAGTTCCTGGCAGTTTCTGTCGGACCCTGTCGACCGCTATGCGCGGTTGCTCGTCGCTCCGCTCAGCACTTCCGCGGGGATCATTCCTCTGCTCCACACGATCCTGTGCGGGGGAACCGCCTTTCTCGAGCCGCGCTTCGAGGCCGAGGAGGCATTGCGTCTCATCGTCGAGCACCGGATCAATATCGTCACCGGCGCCCCGATCTTTTTCGAACGTATGGCGGCGGTTCCGGCCTTCGCCGCGGCCGACCTGTCCTTCCTGCGCATCGCGCATACGGGCGGCGCGACGGTCGCCCAGGCGCTCCTGGAAACCTGGTCGGCGAAGGGCGTTCTTCTCCGGCAGATGTATGGGCAAACCGAATGCGGCGGGACGGTCTGCGTCAATCCCCGTGAATTTGCGCTCAGTGACCCCGAGCGGTGCGGCGGGAGCATGATGTTCACCGAGATCGCCATCGTGGACCCTGCGGGCAAGGCACTGCCTGCGGGCGTCTCCGGCGAAATCATCGTCCGGGGACCGGGGCTGATGACATGCTATTGGAACAATCCGGAAGCGACGGCGAAGGTGCTGGCGGGCGGTTGGCTCCGCACGGGGGATATCGGGAGCGTCGACGAACGGGGGCGCCTGAAATTCGTCGACCGGCTGAAGGACATCATCATCTCGGGCGGATTGAATATCTCGGCGGCCGAAGTGGAACGCGTCCTTCTCGATATCGACGGAATCGACGAAGCCGCCGTGATCTCCGCCCCCGACGAAAAATTCGGAGAAGTCCCGATGGCGATCGTTCACGGAGCCTCCGTGCCGCAGGTGGATATGATCATGGATCACTGCACTCGCGAGCTTTCACGCTTCAAGCATCCGTCGATGATCATCGTCGAGACCGAGCCGCTGCCGCGGCTCGCTTCGGGCAAGATTTCAAAGCCCGCGCTACGCGCCAAATTTGCCCATCCGACCAGCTGGCCGGATGGAGTCCGCTGAACTGGTTTGCGCGCTTAACCGTCAGCGACGATGCGTTACGTCTGCTTTCGCCCTGTGTCGTGCTAAAGGCCGACGGTTTCAAACCGGCCAAGTGCGATGGGTTGGGGTCGCTTCCGTCGAACCGTTGCAAGGGAGGAAGCGACCAACCGTTCGAGCGACAAGAGCATCCTGCGTGGGTGCTTCGAGCGTGAAAACGTCCCGAATCTCAGCTCAAGCAGGCGCGTCAGCGGCTCGCTGTCGATGGGCCGGGGTCAAAGGCCGAAAGCCAGGCGCGGTGCCGCGCTGAAGGTCCCGCACGCTCCCGCACACCGATCAATCCCGTGCCGCGCCGGGCGCCGAAACGGAACTCGCCATAGACATCGGTGCCAAAATAGCCGCCGTCGTGGGTCGAAACGCTGCCGACATGGCCCTCGCCCGAAAAGCTGTAGCCGCGGCCCGTCGGACTCCACATGTCGATCTCGACCCGTTTCGGCGTGTGGCCATCGCGATCCATGACGACATCGATCTGCAGATCGCGAACGCGGTGGAAGCTCCCGTTGTCGTGGACATAGCCGTAGCTGAAATCGGCGTCCTCCTTCGCCATGGCGTAAAGCGAGAAGAACAGGTCGGGCCCGAACGCGCCATGGACGAAGCGGTGCGCGGCGGTCAGCGCGCCATATTGGCGTGGCCCCCAGCTGTGGTCCTGCATGCCGAAGCCGCAGACGTCGATCCGGCGTCCGTCGAAGCCGGTGATCGTCCCCTCGACCTTGCCGATATTCTCATAATGGCCTGTCCCGCCCGAATGATAGTCGGAAACCCCGACTTTCCCGCCGCCCTCGGTCGGTCGGCCGGCTTCGTCCATCGAGAGATAGAGCGGCTGGGTAAAGGCCTTGAAGACGATATTCTCCTCGGCGAAACCCGGACCATCCTTCCGCTCGTGCCGGACGCGCATGGCATAATCGGACAGGGGTTTGAGCGTGCGCACCGCGATCGGGCCGGCTTCGAAATCGCCGAGATCACCTTCCGGAAACGGCAGGTTCAGAGACTGGAAGCGGCTGACGACACGGCGGCCAGCAGCGATCCAGCTCCATACGCAGGCACGCTTGCGAAAGGGCTGGAAGTCGACGTGATGATATCCCCCGCTGCCGCTGCACGCGTCGTACCAGGACAAAAAGAAGCTTTCCTGCCAGTTGATGTCGTCCGCCGGTGGCGAGTGGCTTCCATTGTCCTCGGGCGTGCAGATCCTGCTCATCCGTTCCTACCTCCATATTCGTCGACGAGGATTTCGATCCTGCGTTGCAGGCGAACGACGCTTCGTGGGTCACCATCATCGGGGACCGGAAGGCCGCGCGCCTTGCGCAGCGCGAAGGCCTTGGCGCGCGTGATCGCGAGCTGAAAGGCTGCAAGCACCTCGAACCAGGGCAGGGATCGGCTGTCGTGACCGGTAAGCCGGCCCCAGAGATCGATCGTCTCGGTGCGCGAACCCAGGCCATCGAGGCGCGCGACGCCGCTATCCTCGTCCTGAATGCGGTCGAAGAGGAGCCACCAGGCGAGATCGACGAGCGGTCCGCCGAGCGAGGCCATTTCCCAGTCGAGCACCGCCGTGCATTTTCCTCCCGCGAACAGCATGTTGCCGATCCGCGCGTCGCCCCACGACAAGCCTTGCGGCGCAGCGAGCGGTCGCCGTTCATCGAGCCAGTCGAATATCCGGCTGAACCAGCGATGGTCGAGATCGTCGCGTGCCCAGTCGAGGCTTGCCTGCCAATGACGAAGAAGCTCCGGCAGGCGCGAGGTCGCTGAACCCGGAAAATCCAGGAAATCGATCGGGGAGGTATCGAGGCGATGCAGCGCCGCGAGGGTGGCGACCGCGTCCTGCCACAGTTCGCGCCGCTGGGCGGGCGTCATGATGGTCAGGAAACCCGCTATGTTGTAGCCCGGAAAATCCTTCGCGGCGTCGCCGCCGATATGATGCATGACCATGAAGGGGCGGCCGATGACCGATGGGTCGTCCTCCGCGCCGATCAGCTCGGGAACCGGGACGAAGGAGTTCGATCGCACCCAACCGATGATTTTCGCCTGCCGGACAAGCCGCTTGTCGAGAAAGGGCGTGTGCTCGGCGACGGGCAGGCGCACGACGATGCGCTCGCTGGCCGCCGGGCCCCCTTTGCGAACGATTCGTCCGGTGAGCGTGGCATTGGCCGATCCGGAGCCCTGGACGGGGGAAAGGTCGGCCAGCGTCGCGCCCCGATAGGCTTCCAGCCGGTCGAGCCAGGCTTCGAGGCGGGCCTGCAGCGATGCAAGTTCCGGCCCGATTTCCATCTGCAAGTTCAAAGCCAAGGGAGCGCTCCGTCAGAATGTCTTGGTCACGCGGACGGCGACGGTTCGCCCGACCTGCGGTGAGCCCTGCAGGTCCGCCGCGATCCCGTTCGCTGTCCCCGTTCCCGATCCGCTGAAGGTTACATCGGTGGAAAGAAAGGAAATATAGCGGTTGGTCAGATTCTTCCCGATCAGGTCGAATTTCCAGCCGCTCGCTTCATTCTCGAAGCCGATGATGGCGTTGAGCAGCGCATAGGCGCGCTGAACTCCGAACGGCGAGAGCGAGTCGTGGGTCTGCATCTTGCTCACATATTGGAGGTCGCTGCCGAGGCCGACCCGCCAGTCCGCGACCGTCCAGTCATAATTCACGCCCGCCGAAGCGGTCCAGCGCGGCGCGCGCGGGGGCGTTCGTCCGCTGAAATCCTGCGACCGGAAGGCGCCGTTGGCGCCGGGGTTGAGGTCGCAGCCCTGTACGATCGTCTGTCCCGCGAAGCAGGGACCGACATAGTCGGCATATTCGGCGTGATTATAGGCCGCGGCCGCGCGCAGTTGAAGGCCTTCGCCTCCGCTGCGGCTATCGTAGACAATTTCGGCTTCCGCTCCGCGCGAATTCAGCCGCCCGGCATTTTGTGCGAGGAAGGAAATGGTCTGGGCGTTGAATGCGAGCACCTGAAGGTTGCGAACACGGGTGTCGTACAGCGAGGCGTTGAAATACAGGCCGTCGTCCAGCGTCAGTTTGGTGCCGACCTCGAAGCTGCGGGCCTTTTCGCTGTCGAAGCGGGCGTCGGCGATGGTCGTCGCGAAATTCTGGCTCAGGCTGGCGTTGAAGCCGCCGGATTTGAAGCCGGTCCGATAGGCGGCATAAACCATGGCGCGCGATGACGGCTTGTAGCTGAGCGTGACCTGGGGCGAGACATTGTCGTCCTTGAAGGTGCCGATCAGCGGGTGATTGAGGGGCAGCGCGGCCGCCAGTGCCGGATGGACGTAGGAGGTGGTGAAGACGAAATTCTTTTCCTCCCATGTCGCGCGAAGCCCGCCGTCGAGTTGCAGATTGTCGGTGATGTCCCAGATCGCCTCACCGAACAGCGACCATGTGCGCGCGGTCTGCGTCGCATTGCGTTCATAGCTGTCATAGCGCCCGGTCGGGCCGGCCCCGTGCGGGGCGATGTTGGCGCTCTGGATGAAGCCGAGACGGCTATCCTGATAGAGTCCGCCGAGGACGATGTTGAGCGGGAATTCGAATTTGGTGGCGAAGCGTAGTTCCTGGCTGAAGGATCGATAGTCCTGATTGTCGCTCCCGAAGATCGCGCCGGCCCAGAAGGACACGTAATTTTTCGAGAATGTGTCATAATAGGCGGTGATCGAATTGAGGCTGAAATCTTCAGCGTCATAATTGGCGTCGGCCGACAATAGCCATGTTTCCATCTGGTAGAGGGGGCGGCCGTCCTTCGACGCGGTCGCATTGCCGGTCGTGAAGGCGACGGGCGCGGCGCCCGCGGTCAGGTTGCGGTTGAGCTTGCAGTCGTCGCCCGTGTTGGTGAGGCCGAACACCGGCGTCGCGAATGTACCGCGGCAATAGAGATTGTCGCGCGCCGCCGGCTGTCCGTCGAGGTTGCCGTAGAACAGCTTGGCGCGGATGGTGAAGTGGTCGGTCGGCTCGATCAGCGCGGTCAGGCGCCCGGAAAATTCGCGATTCCCGGGATATCGCTCGTCGACCGCGCCCGGAAAGGCGAGCCCGTTCGGATGCTGGAACGGTTCGGCGGTGTTGCGAAAGAAGCCGTCCTCATCGGAATAGCGCAGCGCTGCGCGCAGCATAACGCCGTCGGCGACCGGGCCTGAGGCTATGGCTTCGCCGAAAAACTGGCGCGCGGCGAACTCGTAACCGGCCGTGGTGCTGAACTCGGGATCGATCGACGGGTCCTTCGAGGAGATCGAGATCACGCCGCCGGGGCTGTTCTTGCCGAAATAGAGCGCCTGCGGCCCCTTGAGTACCTCGAACTGCGCCATGTCGAGATAGCCCATGCTGATCGCGTTGCCGCGCGAGATCTGCACATTGTCGATATTGATGCCGACCGACTGCTCGTAGCCCGCGCTCAGCGAGCTTGTTCCGATGCCGCGGAGGAAGATCGTGGCGCCGGTGCCCGACGTGCTGCGCCCGACGATAAGCTGCGGCACCAGCTTCGCCGCATCGGCCACATCATTGATGGCATATTGATCGAGCTGCTGCGCGCCCAGCGCGCTGATCGCCGCCGGGACGTCCTGCAGACGCTCGCTCCGCTTGCGCGCCGTGACGATGATCTCGCCGCTGCTGGCAGGGTCGTCGGACGCGGCGGGCGTTTCCGACTGGGCGTAAGCCGGCGCGCAGGCCGACATGGGCGCGCCGATCAGGAGTGCGGCGCCAAGCGGCCGCGCGATGCATGCGGTGGTGCGTTTCATCCTCTTCTCTCCCCATAATGGGCGTTGACCGCCCCGATTGGCTCGGATAAGTGTCATGTCACAAAGATACTGTCAATGTATACTTTTGACATAGCGGGAAGGGAAGAAATGCCATGGCCTTGACAGACGGGCCCCCGTGCGCAGTCAGGTCGGTGTGACCCGCAACGCCATTCCTCCCGAGCAGACCGGCGGCCGTCGCGCGCTGCGCGGCGAGGCCGCGCGCCTCGCAATTCTCGAAGCCGCGCAAAGCTGTTTCGCGCGCTATGGCTTCTTCAAGACCACGATCCTCGACATCGCCGCACAGGCGAAAGTCACGCGGCGCACCGTCTATCGCTATTATCCGACCAAGGAGGATATTCTCGCCGCCGTGGAGGAGGAGGTGTCGGCGCGCTTGAGCGTGGAGCTCGTCGATCTTGCGCTGCGGCAGGCGCCGGCGGGTGCGCGCGTCGCCGATATGGTCGTTCATGCCCACCGGCGGCTTTCGGGCTTGCCCTGGGCCTTCGGGCGTACGCCGTGCTGCGTTCAGCTCGCTTCCGTCCCGGGCGCCGACCATGCCGCACTGGCCGCGATGCGACGCCAATGGGGCGAGGCGCTCGCACGGTTGCGCGCTGATGGCGCGATCGCCGATGATATCGATGATCGCGCGGTCCTGAACTGGTTGCTCGTGGTGGACGCCGCGCTCGCGACGCTGTTCGCGATGCCGGGGGCGACCGGCGAGCAGGTCCGCGAACTCGCGCGCCGCGTGCTCGTGGTACCCTTGCTCCCGCCTTCGCGTTCCAACGGCTCGGCAGAGAATGTGGACCCGCCGGCCTATGGCGCGCGGCGCGCGATCACCACCGCGCTCGATATTCCGGGCGTCGAGGCCGGTACCTACGCGCGGATATTGAGCGCCGCCTTCTCGAGCTTCGCCACGGATGGTTCGTCGGCGACGATGGCAGAGGTCGCGAGCGGCGCGAACGTCGATCGGCGGACCCTGTACCGCCATTTTCCCGATCGCGCGGCGCTTGTCGAAGAAGTCACCTTCGTCGAGGCGCGGCGGGTCAACCAGCAGATCCGGCGCCTCCTGCAACGACGGGCCGACCTTGCCGACAGTGTCGCCGACAGCATTTTCCTGGCGATCCGGATCTTCGCCGAAAATCCGTTCAAGCGGCAACTGATCGAAGGAACCGAAGTCATTTCGGCGGCCGCCGATCACGAGCGGAAAATCTTTCCCTATATCCGGGGACTCTGGTTCCGGCTTCTCGTCCGGCTCGACGCGGAAGCCGCCGGAGGTGCGTCTGCGGTTGACCTCGACACGATGGTCAGCTGGCTTCTGATCGCCCAGCACAGCTTGCACCGGCTGATCGATCTCGAGGCCAGCGAGGACCGCGAAATCTACCGCTTCATCCGTCGGTTCGTCGTCGATTCGATGGTTGCCGCCGATCGAAGCCGTAACGAGAGATGAGAGGGATATGACGGCATTTCTGCACGATGGCCTCGATTTCTGGGCCGGCCGGGCCCCCGACAAGGCAGCGCTGATCCTCGATGGCACCGAGACGCTGAGCTATCGCGAGCTGGCGCGCTGGAGCGACGGCATCGCCGCGAGGCTGCAGGAGGCAGGGCTCAAATCCGGCGAGCGGGTCGGCCTGCTCGGCGGCAATTCGTTCGTATGGGTCGCCGCGGCCTTTGGCGCATTCAAGGCGGGCGGGGTTATCGTTCCGCTGAACGAGCGGTTCGTGCCCGCCGAAATCGGCGGGCTTGCTGCGAGCGCGGGACTCGCGACGATTATATATGAGGACAGCCGCGAGGATCAGCTCGCAGCCGTTCCGGCGCGGATTTCGCGGATGCGCTTTTCGAACCTCGCCGAGGCTCGCCAAGGTGCGCCCGCAGGCTGGCGGCGCGTCCAGCTCCCTGCCGATGCGATTGCGCAGATCATCTTCACGAGCGGCACGACGAACGCGCCCAAGGGCGTCCTGATTTCGCACGAGCGCCTTCTCGCGAAATATGCGGAAATGGCGCGGATGTTCCCGCCATTCGGCACGAGCCACATGCGCATGCTGATGGCGGTCGGCCTGCAAAGCGGCCTCGGCACGACCTGGGGCTATTTGTTCACCACCAGCCATGGCGGAACCATGGCCTTTCTCCGCCGATGGGATGCGTCGCGCGCGCTGGGGATCATCGAGCGTGAAAAAATCACGCTGATGCCGGGCTTTCCCCTGTTGTTCGAACAAATGGGGCATCTGCCGGGTTTCGATGCGGCCGATCTCGCAAGCCTCGAGATGGCGATCGTCGGCGGCGCGCGGATCCCCGACTCCGTTCTTGGACGCTGGCGCGCCAAAGGGGTTCTGCTGCGCTCGATGTACGGCCTGACCGAAGGCGGGAATTATGTTTCGGTCGCGACCGATGCGGAAGTATTGGAAGGGCGCACAAGCTGCGGCCGGCAGTTTCTTCATACCCATGTGCGCATCGTCGACGACCGGGGACAGGACTGCCCCGCGGGCGAAGCCGGCGAGATATTCGTTCGCGGCCCCGGCATGATGATCGGCTACCTCGGCAATGCCGAGGCGACGGAGCAAAGTTTCAGCGACGGCTGGCTCCGTACCGGCGACCTTGGGCTCATCGATGCCGAAGGTTATCTCCACTATGTCGATCGGCTCAAGGACATGATCATTACCGGCGGCTTCAACGTGTCGCCGAGCGAGATAGAGAATGTTATCGGCGAGCTCGAGGGCGAGCTGGAAACGGCGGTTATCGCGATCGCCGACGACAAATTCGGCGAAGTTCCCGCGGCGGTCGTGGTGAGTGGATCGGGCTTGGCGCCATCGCTGGTCTTCAGCCATTGCCGCCAGCGGCTCGCCGGCTTCAAGCGGCCAAGATATATCCTCGTCACCCACGAGGCTCTGCCGCGGAAGGCGAGCGGCAAGGTCGACAAGCAGGCGCTCCGCAGCCGGTTCTCCCGCGAACTACACCGCTTTAGCGATCCGAGTCTTGTTCAACATCCTGGTAAATGACGACAATATTTGCGCTTGGCGTTCGGGCTCTGCACCGTTGCAGCGTGGCCATCGCGAGCCCCCAATGGAATGCGCCTTCGCTGCCTGCGGTTCAAAAGCCGACGGTCCACAGGCGGCTAAGGGCGCAACAGCGCGTGGAAATGTAACGGTGCTTCGCGTTGAAACGATCGATTCACAGATATTCATCCAATCTGTCATCCTCGCGTCGCCAGCCTGAAATAGCGGGGCTCTAGCGCCCCCTTGCGGACAATAGAATCCGATCCGCCGGGTCACGCTTTTCAAGGGACATCCATGCACCTCTCCCGCACTGCCGCGCGCGCTCGCCGCGCGGCTTCGCTTCTGTTCACCACCAGCGCCGCGGCGATGGCGCTGGCCGCCGATCCGGCGTTGGCCGCCGACGAGGCGGCGGACGGTGCACCCGCCGATGGCGAAATCGTCGTCAGCGGGTCGGCATTCCAGAATCTGGAAGAGATCGAAGCCCGTCGCGATACGACCGCGATCGTCGACACGCTGTCGCGCGACGAGATTGGCGCGCTCCCCGACATCACCATCGCCGAATCGCTGCGCCGGATCACGGGCGTGACGACGATCTATAATGACGACATCGGCCAGTTCGCGTCGATCCGCGGCACCCATCCCGACTTCATCCCGGTGACGATCAACGGCCTGTCGATCGCCACCACCGGCGACCTTGGCGAGGGGACGCGCAAGGTCAATCTGCAAGTCATCCCGGGCGAGGCGGTGCAACAGCTCCGTGCCTATAAGACGCTGTCGCCCGATCTCGACGCCGGCGCGCTCGGCGGCCTGATCGACATCGTCACCGCCAGCGCCTTCGACGGCTCGCGGTCGCTGCTGAGCGCCACGGCGGGGGCCAGCTATACAAGCTATATGAAGGTGCCCGACGGCAACAGCGCGGGCGACGCCAAGGATTCGCCTTTCGGTCCTTCGGCCAGCATCATGGTCGCGCCGCGCTTCGGTGCCGACGACGAATGGGGTCTCGTACTGACTGGCATTTACGAGGTGCGGCCGCGCACCCAGTCGAACGACGCCGTCACCAACCGACTCTATTTCAACGATGCTGGTCAGACGACCACGCCGGAGTCCGACGACTGGAACGGCTTCGCGGCGCCGAACAGCTTCGTGTCGCACAACTATACGAACAAGTTCACCAAATATGGTGGCACCGCTCGGCTCGAATATCGCCCGAGCGAGAATTTCCGGTCGAGCCTGTTCGGCTTCGCCTATTTCTCGGACGAACAGGAAACGCGCAACACCAACCGCGTCTACAGCCTCGATCAGGCGCGCGATCAGACCGAAACCACCGGCACGATGCGCGTCCGCGCCGCCGACGTGCAGTGGCGCTACAACAGCTTCGAGCGCGATCAGTGGGGCGTGCAGTGGCTCAACGAGGTCGGGGTCGGCGAACGCGGGCTGCTGTCGTTCGACGGTGGCTACAGCCACGCCTGGTTCCGCTCGATCCGCCCGTTCGTCACCTTCGTCTACAATCCCGGCACCCGGTTGAGCTACGATCTCGCGAACAAGGACCAGCTGTTCGTGCTCGACAACGGCGATGCCTATCTGGATCCCGCCAATTACAAGACCGGCGAACTGTACGAGGACGCCCGCGTCGCTCGCGAAAATGTCTATGAAGCGCGTTTCGACTATGGCTTCAACAACCGCCCGGGGGACCATGGTTTCGGCTTCGCCGCCGGGGCATCCTATCGCAGCCTCGATCTCGAACGCGACAACAGCTCGATCAACTATCAGGCCGGAACCGTGCGGCTCACCGGGCTCAGCTTCATTCCCGACTTCGCTACGCCGGGCTACAGCCATCCGGCGCTGTGGCTCGACCAGCAGAGCTTCTGGAACGACGTCGTGCCGGGCATTCCGGTCAACGCGACGCTGTCCGACCGCAATTCGCGGATCAACGACTATAACTATCGCGAGGAGATACTCGCCGCTTATGTGAGCGGCAACTACACGACCGATCGCTTCCGCCTCGACCTCGGCGCGCGGCTCGATCGCGCCGAATTCACCGCCGACATGGCGCAGGTGCTGGGCGGCGTGCTTCAACCCGATCAGATACGCACCACCGGCAAGGACACGCATCTCCTTCCCTACGCGACCGCGAATATCTTCCTCAGCGACGCCTTCCGGGTGAAGGCGGCGGCGAGCCAGACGCTCGGGCGGCCGAATCCGGAAATGATCGCCACGGTCGAGCAGACCGATACGACCGAACGGACGATCACGCGCGGCAATCCTTTCATCAGGCCCCGCAAGGCGACCAACCTCGACCTCGGCCTCGAATATTATTTCAACCGGGGCGCCGGGATGGTGACCCTCACCGGCTTCTACAAGGACATTAGCGACGATATATTGACCGTCACCACGACCGAGCTGATCGACGGCGAGGAGTGGCAGGTGTCGCAGCCGATCAACGGCGAAAGCACGAGCTACAAGGGCGTCGAGCTCGGCATCGTCAACAACAGCTTCGGCAACGTCGCGCCGCTGCTGGACAGGGTCGGCGCGTCGCTGAACCTCCTGTGGGTGAAGGGCAAGTCGGCCTATCTCTACAATGGCGTTCGGCGCGACAGCGACCGGTTGCAGTACCAGGCCGATTTCGCCGCCAACGCGGCGCTTTTCTATGATCTCGGCGGCGGGTCCGAAGTGCGCTTCGCGATGAGCCACCAGGGGCGCTATCTGGAGGAATATGCCGCCAACCCCTGGCAGAATATCTATATCGAGCCCTTCACGACGGTCGATTTGACGCTGCGCTGGGCGGTGACGCCGCGACTCCAGCTTCGCCTCGAGGGGCGCAACATCTTCGGCGCCAACCGCCAGCGCAACACCGGGCCGAACGCCGAATATTACCGCGCCGGGCTCGAGGTCGGGAACAGCTGGTTCCTGCGCGCCAACTTCCGCCTCTGATCCATATCAACCGAGGATTTCGTCATGGAACTCGAACGCCGCCATCTCTTGCAGGCCATGGGTTTTCTGGGGCTCGGGGCGGTCGCCAGCGTCCCCGCCTTCGCCGCGCCGCTCGCCGATTATCCCTTCACCCTGGGGGTCGCCGCCGGCGATCCTTGGCCCGACGGCTTCGTCATCTGGACGCGGCTCGCGCCGCATCCGCTCCAGCCGGGCAGCGGGATGCCGTCCGCCATCTATCCGGTGCAGTGGGAAGTCGCGGACGACGAGCGGTTCCGCAACATCGTCCGCCGCGGCGGCGCCGACGCGCTGCCCGAACTGGGACACAGCGTCCATGTCGAACTCGAAGGGCTCGATCCGGCGCGGCCCTATTGGTACCGTTTCCTGATCGACGGTCATGCGAGCCCGATCGGCAAGG
>Ga0182747_1000456_pt1 | contig 39439 bp, 36 predicted proteins | sample eDN3rd30CBELigBY_FD_128526 | JGI IMG/M metagenome (GOLD analysis project Ga0182747, IMG submission 128526) | Enriched backyard soil microbial communities from Emeryville, California, USA - eDNA 3rd pass 30_C BE-Lig BY (version 2) (version 2) | ecosystem: Environmental > Terrestrial > Soil >... | reverse complement strand
GTGGCTTTGTGTCTTTGTGCGAAAAACAAACTGGCGCCGGCTTGGCCGGATAATGCCGGGCCATGGATGCTGAAACAAGTTCAGCATGACGTGATTTTGAACGGCAGCTTCCCACCCCAAAGCCGACGTTTGCCCGTCATCCCCCTTCCCTCGCATGTCGGATTAACTTACAGTTTACCATAAGCCCGGTGCGCCGATTCCCCGATTTGCGCCGGTGGCATGGCTTTTGCTGGACCGATGGTGATGTGGAACAAAATCCGACGACTCTTCGTCATCAAGACCCGGTTCGAGGCCTGCCTGATCATCTATGCGCTCGGCGTCGGCGCGATGGCGCGCGGGATGGCCTATCTCGACCATTATCCGGGGATCGGCGGCAAATTGCTGCTCGTCGCGTGCAGCGGCTCGGTGTTCCTCGCGGGCGCGAAGATCTTCGACTGTCTGCGTTATGAACAGGCGGCGAAGGCGGCTGCGGCGTCCCAGCCTGCGACATAGGCGGCGCCCGGACTTTCCCCCGTCATCAGGATATGCCAAGGCAGCCCGCGATGAGCAGGATTGCCGGCAACCCCATTCTCGACATGCAGCGCGCCTATGGCCTGACGCTGCGCATCGCACGCTGGCGTGAGGGCGCGGCCGGGACGCCGCTCGTCTTCCTCAATGGCATCGGCGCCGACATCGCCGCCGCCGCGCCGCTGCTCGCGCAGATATCGGGGCGCGAGGTGTGGACGCTCGACATGCCCGGTGTCGGCGGCTCGCCCGATGCGCTGATGCCCTATGGCGCGCCGACGATGGCGGCGATCGTGATGGAGATCGCCGACCGCTTCGGCCACGACGCGATCGATCTCGCGGGCTTCAGTTGGGGCGGCGCGCTGGCGCAGCAGATCGCGGTCCAGTTTCCGGGGCGCGTCCGCCGCCTCGTGCTGATGGCGACCACTCCGACGGTCGCGGCGCCGGGAATCGGCTGGGCGGCGCTGCTCGACGACGACATGCTCGCGAGCGGACTCAAGCTGCCGACCGCGACCCCGCTCGGCCTGGCCTATCAGGCTGCGGCGATGGCGGGCTGGACGAGCGCGCCGATGCTGCCGTCGCTGAAGAAGCTGCCGACGCTGGTCCTGATGGGCGAACGCGACGGCGTCGTCCCGGCGTGCCACGGCCAGACGATCGCCGAGCTTATCGACGGCGCGGTGCTGGAGGTGGTGCCGGGGTCGCACCTCTTCCCCTTTACCCATGCCGCGAAGGTCGCGGCGCGGATCACGGCGTTTCTGGACCAACCGCAGACGGCGGCGCGAGCCGCCGCTTGAGGAAATCGGCGATCGCCGCGGCGGTCGCATCGGGCGCCTCCTCCATCGGCAGGTGGCCGATCCCGCCCAGCAGCACGACCTCCGACCCCGCGATACGCTCGTGGAATGTCTCGGCCGCGCTCGGGTTGATCAGCCGGTCCTCCTTGCCGAACAGGATCAGCGTCGGCGCCTTGATCGCTCCGATCCGGTCGGCCATCGCCGGTTCGCGGTCGAGCTTCGCGCGGAGCGAAGTCGCTTCGCGGTTGCCCGGAAAGCGCAGCAGCTCCCAATAGCGGTCGACCATCGCGTCATCGACGATCTCCTGCCGCGCGACCGACCCGCGCAGCGACTTTTCGACCAGCGCGCGCGGCGTGATCTGGCTCGCGAGCCAGCGGCCGAACGGATATTGGAGCAGGCGGAAGCCGACGTTCGACGGCGCGCGCTTTTCGCCCTTGCGCAGCGGCATGCCGGCGGCGTCGAGCAGCAGCAGCGCGTCGACCCGGCCGGGCTCGGCGAGCGCATAGCGCCAGGCGACCCAGCCGCCCATCGAATTGCCGCCAAGAATGAAATGATCGAGGTCGAGCCGCGCCGCGACGACATCGACCGCGGCGATCATGCCATCGGCCCCATAATCCTTGTCGGGCGTCGCGCCGGTCAACCCGTGGCCGGGAAGGTCGAGCGTCACGATGCGATAGCTTCCGCCGAGCCGCTTCACCAGCGGCTCCCATGTCTGGAGGCTGCTGTTCGATCCGTGGAGCAGCACCATCGCGGGCCCGTCACGCCGGCCTTGGTCGCGATAATGGATGTGCTGTCCCGCCGGACCCAGCGCGAACTGGACGTCGGGGCCGCCATATTTGGCGATCATCGCGTCGCGATCGCTATCGGGGGTGCGCAGCGCGAGGAAAGCGACGAGAATCGCCAGCACTACGCCCAGTGGGATCAGGACGCGCTTGCGCCGCAGGAGCGGGCGCCGCGGCGGCGGCCCCTCGAATTCGTCATCGTCGATCATAAAGCCTCCCCGACCCCGCCTTCGACCCTAGCGGGTGCCCCGGCGGGGTCAATCCGCGCAGCTAATGAATCGTGCGGCGGAAGGTCTCGGGAAGAAACAGCAGACCGACGACGAGGGTCAGCAGCGCGACCGCGACCGGGTACCAGAGGCCGTAGTAGATATTCCCGGTCGCCGCGACCATCGCGAAGGCGGTCGTCGGCAGAAAGCCGCCGAACCAGCCGTTGCCGATATGGTAAGGCAGCGACATCGCCGAATAGCGGATGCGGCTGGGGAAAAGCTCGACGAGCAGCGCGGCGATCGGGCCGTAGACCATCGTCACCAGCATCACGAGCCAAAAGAGGATCGCGACGACGAGCGGCTTGTCGATCGCCTCAGGGTCAGCCTTCTCGGGGTAGCCCGCCTCGGCCAGCAATTTCGGGAGGGCGACACCGAAGCTTGCCTTGTCAGTAACGGGAAGCACTTCTTCGCCAACGTGGACCACCGCTCGGCCATCATAGGTCCCATCCTCATTGGAGTATGGAATCCCCGCCTTGGCCAGCCCGGACTTGACAATATCACAGCCGGTCCGGTCGAACGAGGTTCGCCCGATGGGGTCGAACTGGAACGAACAAGTCTCCGCTTGAGCGAACACGACGACGGGTGCGCGCGCTTGCGCTTCGGCGAGTGCCGGATTGGCCGCGGCGGTCAGCATCTGAAAGGCGGGAAAATAGGTGAGCGCCGCCAGCGCGCAGCCGGCGAGGATGATCGGCTTGCGTCCGATCCGGTCGCTAAGCCAGCCGAAGAGGATGAAGAAGGGCGTGCCGAGCGCAAGCGCGATGGCGATCAATATGTTCGCGGTCGCGCCATCGACCTTCAACGTCTTTTCGAGGAAGAAGAGCGCGTAGAATTGCCCGGTGTACCAGACGACCGCTTGGCCCGCGACCGCGCCGAGCAGAGCGACGAGCACCCATTTGAGGTTGACCCAGCGGCCGAAGGCTTCGGTGAGCGGCGCCTTCGAGGTCGTGCCTTCTTCCTTCATGCGGCGGAACACCGGACTTTCCTCGAGCTGGAGGCGAATCCACAGCGAGACGCCGAGGAGGACGACCGAGACGAGGAAGGGGATGCGCCAGCCCCAGTCCGCGAACGCTTCCTCGCCGACGAGGAAGCGCGTCGCGATGACGACGAGCAGCGCCGCGAACAGGCCGAGCGTCGCGGTGGTCTGGATGAAGCTGGTGAAGAGGCCGCGCTTCCCCTCGGGCGCATGTTCCGCGACATAGGTCGCGGCGCCGCCATATTCGCCGCCGAGCGCGAGCCCCTGCACGAGCCGGAGCACCACGAGCAGGATCGGCGCCGCGACGCCCACCGCCGCATAGCTGGGCAGGACACCGACGAGGAAGGTCGACAGGCCCATCAGGCCCATCGTCACGAGAAAGGTATATTTGCGCCCGACGAGGTCGCCGAGCCGGCCGAAGACCAGCGCGCCGAACGGCCGCACCGCGAAGCCCGCGGCGAAGGCGGCGAGCGCGAAGATGAAGCCGGTGGTTTCGTTGACCCCCGAAAAGAACTGCGCCGAAATGATCGTCGCGAGCAGCCCGTAGAGGTAGAAATCATACCATTCGAAGACGGTGCCGAGCGAGGAGGCCAATATGACCTTGCGTTCGCTCTGCCGCGCACCCGCCGCCTCTGCCGCGCCGTTCGTCATTCGCCCCGCTCTCCCCAGTGCGCGTCATTCGGTAGCACGCATGATAAAAACCCCTCCTCTGAAGAGGAGGGGTTGGGGGAACCTAGCGACCAATCGCCTGACGTCAACCGACGCGCGTCACCGCGCCCTTGTGCGCGCCGACGCCGCCGCGGCGCGGGCGAAAGCGGCGCTTGCGCTGGCCCTGGCCATCGGCGGCGGGAGCCGCTTCGTGGCGCGGGCCGCGATCGCCGCGCGGCTTGCCGCCGTCACGCTGGCGCTGCGCGTCCTCGCGCTGGCGCTGCGGATCGCGGCCCTTGCCGCCGGTGTTGCGCGGCGGCTGGGCGGGCTTGGGCAGGTTGCGGACCATTTCCGAAAAGCCCTCGGGCAGCTTCACCGGTTCGGCGCGGGTGCGCGTGACGCGTTCGATATCGCGCAGATAAGCCTTTTCGTCGGGGGCGACGAAGCTGATCGCGATGCCCTCCGCCCCGGCGCGCGCGGTGCGGCCGATGCGGTGGACATATTGTTCGGGCACGTTCGGAATCTCGAAGTTGATCACATGGCTGACCCCGGAGACGTCGATGCCGCGCGCGGCGATGTCGGTCGCGACGAGCAGGCGCACCTGCCCCGAGCGAAAGGCCTGGAGCGCCGTCGTGCGCTGCGCCTGGCTCTTGTTGCCGTGGATCGCATAGGCTTGGATTCCCGCGCCCGCGAGGTGGCGAACGACGCGGTCGGCGCCGTGCTTGGTGCGGGTGAAGATCAGCGCGCGGTCGATGTCCTCGGTCTTGAGGACATGATGGAGCAGCGCCTGCTTCTCCTTCTGCTCGACAAAGCTGATCTGCTGGCGGACCTTTTCGGCGGTCGTCGCCTGCGGCGCGACCGAAACGGTAACCGGATCGTTCAGGAACTGGTCGGCGAGACCCGCGATTTCCTTGGGCATGGTGGCAGAAAAGAACAGATTCTGACGGCGCGACGGCAGCAGCTTGGCGACGCGGCGCAGCGAATGGATGAAGCCCATGTCCATCATCTGGTCGGCCTCGTCGAGGACGAAGATCTCGACATCGTCGAGGCGCAGCGCGCGCTGGTCGATCAGGTCGAGCAGGCGGCCCGGCGTGGCGACGAGAATGTCGACGCCCTTCGCCAGATCGCGAATCTGCTTGTTGATCGGCACGCCGCCGAAGACGGTCGAGACGCTGAGCTTGGTGAAACGGCCATAGTCGCGGCAGCTCTGCGCGATCTGCGCGGCGAGTTCGCGCGTCGGCGCCAGCACGAGCATGCGGCAGCCGCGCGGCGTCGCGCGATGCGGGTAGGTCAGCAGATGATGGATCGACGGCAGCGAGAAGCCGGCCGTCTTGCCAGTGCCTGTCTGCGCGATACCGCACAGGTCGCGGCCCTTCATCAGCGGCGGAATCGCCTGGACCTGAATCGGGGTCGGGATGGTGTAATCCTTGGCGGCAAGCGCGCGATTGATGTCGGCATGCAGGCCAAAGTCGTTAAAAGTCGTCATAAAATACTCACATAGGGCGACGCGCAGGCGCATCCGTTCGTATCGAACGGACGGCGCACGGCCGCGGGTTCGAAACGACCCGCGTGAAAGGGTGCCTCTGGGGACAAAGCGCGCTTCCGGCTCGTCCCGCGCCTGAAACGGACGGGAAAATCACGCTGCCGGTGGTTGCGGCGGATCGATCCGCCATGCTGCGCTGCACAATCATATGGCATGCGTTGCGAAGGAATGCAAGATTATTGCGCCCATCGTCACCCCGGGGTTGACCCGGGGTCTGTCTTTCCCTTCAAAACAGGCGGGCCCCGGGTCAAGCTCAGGGTGACGATGGGAGAGATATCTTGGCCGAGAAGATCATCGTCATCGATGAAGGCACCACCTCGACCCGCACGATGTTGTTCGCCGCCGATGGCACGCCGCTCGGCAGCGCGCAGCGCGAGTTTCGGCAACATTACCCCGGCCCCGGTCTCGTCGAGCATGATGCCGCCGAAATCTGGAACGCGACCCTCGCCTGCACGCGGTCGATGATCGACAAGGCGGGCGGTTCGGATCGGATCGCGGCGATCGGCATCACCAATCAGCGCGAAACGGTGGTGTTCTGGGACCGTGCGACCGGCGAGCCGCTCGCCCCCGCGATCGTCTGGCAGGACCGGCGCACCGCCGCCGAGTGCGCGGCGCTCAAGGAGGCAAGGCACGAGGCGGCAGTGCAGGCGACGAGCGGCCTGCTGCTCGACCCCTATTTTTCGGGAAGCAAGATTGGCTGGGCGCTGAAGAATTGGCCGCAGCTTCGCGAGGCAGGCGATCGGCTCGCGGTCGGGACGATCGAATCCTATCTCGTCTATCGCCTGACCGGCGGCGTCCATGTCAGCGATGCGACCAACGCCTCGCGCACCCTGCTGATGGCGATCGACGGCGCGCACGGCTGGGACGAGGGGCTATGCGACCTGCTCGGCGTACCGACGATGCTGCTGCCCGAGATCGTGGGCTGCACCGCGACCGTCGGCGCCACCGCCCCCGACCTGTTCGGCGGCGCGATCCCGATCTGCGGCATGGCGGGCGACCAGCAGGCGGCGACGATCGGACAGGCCTGTCTCGCGCCGGGGCAGACCAAGGCGACCTTCGGCACCGGCGCCTTCATCCTCTCGGCGAGCGGGCTTACCCGCCCGCATTCGGCGAACCGCCTGCTCGCCACCGTGCTGGTGCAGGAGGGCGACGCGCGGTCCTACGCGCTCGAAGGGTCGGTGTTCGTCGCGGGCAGCCTGATCCAATGGCTTCGCGACGGGCTCGGCCTGCTCGCGAGCGCGGGGGAGAGCGAGGGGCTGGCGCGTTCGGTCGCCGACAATGGCGGGGTCTATCTGGTGCCCGCGCTGTCGGGTCTCGGCGCGCCGCACTGGCGGCCCGACGCGCTCGCGGCGCTGTCGGGGCTCAGCTTCGCGAGCGGCAAGGCGCATGTCGCGCGCGCCGCGCTCGAGGCGCAGGCCTATCAGGCGCACGACCTGAAATCGGCCTTCGCCGCCGACGGGGTCGACTGGGCGGAGCTCAGGATCGACGGCGGCATGGCGGCGAACAACTGGATGGCGCAAGACCTGGCCGACATGCTCGACCTGACCGTCGAGCGGCCCGAATTCGTCGAAAGCACCGCGCTCGGCGCCGCGATGCTCGCCGCGACCGGGGCCGGGCTCTACCCCGACCTCGCGAGCGCCGCCCGTGCGATGCGCGGGCGCACGACGCGCTTCACCCCGGCGCTGGATGCGCAACAACGCAAAACGCGCCTTGCCGGGTGGCAAAGCGCGCTTGCAAAGGTTTTGAGGTAAGTTCGAAGCGCCTTAGCGCTTGAGCGTCAGGCCGCCGAAACGCTTGTTGAACTTGGCGACCTGGCCGCCCGCGTCGAGCATGCGGCCCTGGCCGCCGGTCCACGCCGGGTGCGCGGTGGGGTCGATTTCGAGCGTCATCACGTCGCCCTCGCTGCCCCAGGTCGAGCGAGTCTGATATTCGGTGCCGTCGGTCATCTTGACCGTGATCATGTGATAGTCGGGGTGAATGTCTTTTTTCATCTTATAGCTCCTGCGCCGCTGGTTTCCGACCAGCGACTGAGTCGATGCTTTCCCCGTCGGGGGCCGCGAAGCGGCGTCCCCTAACGGCGAACGGTGGAAAATGCAACACCCTCCCCTCGTCATTGCGAGCGAAGCGAAGCAATCTCCAGCTATCGGTCTTGCGCAAGGCCGATAGCTGGAGATTGCTTCGTCGCTGCGCTCCTCGCAATGACGGCGAGAACGAAATGGATTGGGTTCAGTCGCCCGGTGGATCGGCGATCATCGCGGTGAACTGGCACTCGGTCGCCAATTGCCCGTCCAGCATCGCGCGTCCTTCGAACTTGCAGATATTCCGCTTCGCCTGGAGGATGGTGACGTGAAGGTCGAGCAGGTGGCCGGGTTCGACGGGTTTCCTGAACTTCACCCCGTCGATGCCCATGAAATAGACGAGCTTGCCCGTCCCCGCGAGCCCCAGCGATTCGATCGCGAGGACCCCGCCCGCCTGCGCCAGCGCCTCGACGATGAGGACGCCGGGCATGATCGGCCGGCCGGGGAAATGACCCTGGAAGAAGGGCTCGTTCATCGTCACCGCCTTGACCGCGTGGATCGAGGTGTCCTTCACCATCGCGACCACCCGGTCGACGAGCAGCATCGGATAACGATGCGGCAGCAGCGCCAGGATCCGGCGGATGTCCGCCGGACCCAGAGCGCCTTCCGCCTTGTCCCCCTCGCCCATCGCCTTAGCGCGTGGTCGGAGGCGTGCCGGCGGCCGGAGCGGGCGCCGCGGGTGCCGCCTGACCCTGGCGGGCGCGGGCGGCGTCTACGATCGCCTGATTCTTCTGCTGCATCAGCTGGCCCGGCTGATAGCCGGCCGGCACCGCGATCGAGACGGCCGGCAGCAGGGTGTTGAGTTCGGCGGTGATCGCATCGGTGATGTCCACCGGCGGCTGCGCGGCGAGAACGACCTGCTGATCATAGTTCAGAAGCAGGTCGACCTTGCGCTTGGTCATCGCGCCCTTGACCGCGTCGTCGAGACGCACGGTGATCTGGTCGATCACATAGGCGCGCGCCAGTTCGTAGGGCTGGGCCATCTGGGCGAGTTCGCGCTGCGCGGCCGCCGACTTGTCCTGGAAAGCCTTGACCGCGGCGTCGATCGCCGCCTTGTTCTGCGGCGTTTTCTTGGCTTCCTCGTTCGCCTTGGCGCGCAGCACGTTCAGCTCGGCGCCCAGCGTCTGATCGCGAGCCTCGACCTGATCGATCTGCGCCTTGTAGGTGGTGCGGATCTGCCCCAGCGCGGTCTGGTAGGCGCTCGAGCGCGTCGTCGCCACATCGAGGTCGGCGATGCCGATCCCGGTCTTCGATTGGGCCGCGGCGGGGGCGGCGACCATGGGCGAAACCGACAGCGCGGCGATCGCGAGCGCCGAAGCGACAAAAATTTTCTTCATCAGAATTGGGTTCCTACGTTGAATGAGAAGCGTTTCGTATCATCGCCCTCTTCTTTGCGAAGGGCGTAAGCGAAGTCGATCCGGAAGGGACCGAAGGGAGAATTCCAGTTGACGCCGGCACCGATCGACACACGCGGCATCCAGGTGTCGCCATAGAAGCGTTCCTCGAACGGAGCCATCGACGAATAGCCATCGGGACAGACACTGTAGTTACCGGTAGGTGCGCCGCTCGAATCCGTTCCCTGAGTCCCGAACTGCTGGTCGCCGGTTGCCGCGTTGCGGCATAGATATTTGGTAAGATTGTCCGCCGGATCCTTGAAGTTGGCGAGCGTCGTCAGATTCGGCCGCTTCACGCTGAACACCGAACCGACGTCGAGGAAGATCGACGGACGCAGTCCCATTTCCTTGGCGCCCGAGCCGAGCGGAATATCGACCTCGACGCGGCCCTGATAATAGGCACGGCCGCCGAGCGCGTCGTCGATGAGCTGGTTGCGGTCGATCGTCGTGTCGAGCACCGGGTTCGCCGGGTCGCTGATATCGACGCTGGAGTAGCGGATCACGCGCGGGCCGAGGCCGCGAATGTCGAAGCCGCGCATCTGCGGCTCGCCCAGGAAGAAGCGGTCGGTCAGCCGGACCTTGTCGCTGGTCGGCGTCGGCCGGCCGCCGAGAGGATAGATATAGCCGCCTTCCGCCGAGAGGTTGAGGATGAAGCGGCTGCCGAGGTTGAAATGCTTGCTCGCCGCGGCGCGGGTGCGGACATATTTGACGCTGCCGCCGAGACCCGCGAAATCCTGGCTGAACGAGAAGGACTGGCCGCGCGTCGGACGGCGGCTGTTGTCGCGGTCGTCATAGGCGAGCGTGAAGCCGAGAAGCGACGTCGTGCGCTTGCCGATCGCGTCGCACAGATAGCGGCCGGCCACCAGCGGGTCGCACTCGTCGCCGAAATAATAGATGCTGCGGTCGAGCGACACATCGTCGAAGTTGAGGCTGTAGCGGCCGAAAGCCGACATATATTCGGTCAGCGGCACGCCGACGTTGATCTGGAAACCCGTCGTCGTCTGCTCGAACGTCGTCCGGCGGTCGTTGTTGATGAAGTTGAACGAATTGAGGTCGCGACGATAGACGCTGCCGCCGAGCGAAATGTTGCGGTCGAACAGATAGGGCTCGGTAAAGCCGAGCTCGACCGATTTCGAATAGCTCGAATAATTGACCGAGGCCTGCAGCTGCTGGCCGAGACCGCGGAAGTTGCGCTGGCGGATCGACGCCTGGACGAGGAAGCTTTCGATCGACGAGAAACCCGCCGAGAGCGACAGTTCGCCGGTCGGTTTTTCCTCGACATTGGTTTCGAGGATGATGCGGTCGGGGGCGCTGCCCTCCTTGCGCTCGATCTCCAGATTTTCCTGGAAATAGCCGAGGCTGTTGAGGCGGCCTTCGGTGCGCTTGACCGCGAAGCTGTTGAACGCGTCGCCTTCGTTGAGGCGGAATTCGCGGCGGACCACCTTGTCCTGCGTCAGCGTGTTGCCGTTGACGTCGATCCGCTCCACGTAAGTGCGCGGGCTTTCGCCAACGTTGAAGGTGATGTCCATCGTCCGCGTTTCGGGGTTGCGATGGAATTCGGGATTGATGTCGGCGAAGGCGTAGCCGAACAGGCCCGCCGTTTCGCTGAGGCTTTCGACCGTGTCCTCGACCTGCTTGGCATTGTACCAGTCGCCGGTCTTCATCGGCAGCATCGCCTTCATCGTCTCCGGCTTGAAGTCGCGCAGGCTGCTTTCGAGGTTCACGTCGCCGAACTTGTAGCGTTCGCCTTCCTCGACGACATAGGTGATGATGAAGTCCTGCTTGTTGCTCGTCAGCTCGGCGACCGCCGAAATGACGCGGAAGTCGGCATAGCCGTTCTGCAGGTAGAAAAGGCGCACCTTCTGCTGGTCGTAGGCGAGGCGGTCGGGATCGTAGGTGGTGTTCGACGAGAGCATCGTGAGAAGCCCGGTCTCCTTGGTCGCCATCTCGTCCTTGATATCGCCGTCGCTGAACTTCTCGTTGCCAAGAATGTTGATCTGGCGAACCTTCGACTTCGGCCCCTCGTTGATCTCGAACACCACGTCGACGCGGTTCTGGTCGAGCTGCACCATCTTGGGCTCGACGGTCGCGGCGAAACGGCCCTGGCGCTTGTAGAGTTCTATGATGCGCGCGACGTCGGCGCGAACCTTCGACCGGGTGAAGATCTGGCGCGGCGCGAGCTTGATCTCGGGCCGGATCTTGTCTTCCTTCAGGCGCTTGTTGCCCTCCAGGATCACGCGGTTGATCACCGGATTCTCGGTGACCTGGATCGTCAGCGCGCCGGCATCGTCGGTGATCTGATAATCCTTGAACAGTTCGGTCGCCGCGAGGTCCTTCAGCGCCTGGTCGAGCGTCGCGCGGTCATAGGACTGGCCGACGCGCAGGCGCAGATAGGAGAGGATCGTCTGGGATTCGAGGCGCTGGTTGCCGGTGACGGTGATCGACCTGATCGTCGATGCGGTCGGAACGGCTTCGGGCGCCGGAACCGGAAGGGTCGGCACGGCCGGCGGCGGCGTCGGCGCGGCTTCCTGGGCGAGCAGCGGCGCGGCGGGCCACGCCAGCATCGTTCCCGCCATAAGGAGTGCCGACAGCTGCGTCCGCGCCGTGAAATTGTGTGAAGCCACGCTGTTCATCCCGCCAAAATAACTCAAAAGCGACAAACCCGCTTGCCTGCGGGTTGGCGCGCACTCCTGCACCAGTCCGCTTATCCAATCAAGCGCGCGATCCGGTCCCAGGCCCCGATTGAGCCCAAATCGTTGAAAGTCACGACCAACATCAGCGCGACGATCGCCACGAAGCCGAACCGGAACGCCCATTCCTGCACTTCCAGCGGCGCCGGACGCCGCCGGATCGCTTCATAGCCGTAAAAGAGCAGATGGCCACCATCGAGCATGGGCAATGGCAACAGGTTTATGAACCCCAGATTGATGGAGATGAGCGCCGCGAGAAACACGAGCTGGGACGCGCCGAGGCTGGCTGCTTCCCCCGATACCTGCGCGATCTTGACCAGTCCGCTCAAATCCTTGATCGAACGGTTGCCGGTAAGCAACTGTCCGAGCACTTCCCAGGTCTGACGGACGATTTGCGCCGTCTGGCGCGCTGCGACCAGAGGTGCTTCGGCGAGCGGGACTTTCTCGAACTCGACCTTGCCCGGTCCGATGCCGATCAGGCCGCGCTCGAAGACGTTGCCGAACCGGTCCTTTTCCTTGACCAGCCGCGGCGTCAGGCGGACGGTCCGCTCGCCGCCGCCTCGTTCGAAACGGACGTCCATCGCCTCGCCCGGACGATGCGCGACGGCCATCGGGATATCGATGAACTTTTCCATCGGTCGCCCGTCGATCGACAGAATCCGGTCGCCGGGACGCAGTCCCACGGATTCGGCGACCGAACCGGCCTCCACCATTCCGACAATCGCGGGGGTGGTCGGCACGCCGCTGAGCGAAGCGAAGCCGGCAAGGATCAGGATCGCGAACAGGAAGTTGGTAACCGGCCCCGCGGCGACGATCAGCGCGCGCTTCCACACCGGCTGGGCGGGAAAGCTGTGCGCCCGCTCGTCGGCGGGCAGGCTCTGCCACTCGGCGTCGGGCTGGCTGACCGCGTCGCGGTCGCCGGCGAACTGGACATAACCGCCGAGGGGCAGCCAGCCGATCTTCCATTCGGTCCCGCGCCTGTCGGTCCAGCCGAGAATCCTGCGCCCGAAGCCGATCGAGAAGGCATCCGCCTTCACGCCGCACCAGCGGCCGACGATATAATGGCCATATTCGTGCACGAAGACCAGCGGCCCGAGCACGAGAAGGAAGGCGACAAAATAGAGCCAAATCGGCACATTAGGCATGTTCAAGCTGGTCCACAAACTGCTGCGCGGCCGCGCGCGATGCGGCATCGACGCTGAATATGTCCTGAAGCGACACCGGATGGGCGGGCGCCTCGGCGTCGATCACGCGGCGCACGGTGTCGACGATCGCCGGGAAGGGAATACGCCCCGCAAGGAAGGCGGCGACCGCCACCTCGTTCGCGGCGTTGAGCTGCGCCGGGCGTGCGCCGCCCGCGGCGATCGCGGCGCGGCAGAGCGCGGTCGCGGGGAAGCGCGTTTCGTCGGGCGCCTCGAAATCGAGCCGGCCGATGGCCGCGAGGTCGAGCGGCGCGCACGGCGTTTCCATGCGCTGCGGCCAGGCGAGCGCGCTGCCGATCGGAATTCGCATGTCGGGCGAACCGAGCTGCGCGAGGGTCGAGCGGTCGACATATTCGACCATCGAATGGATCACCGACTGTGGATGGACGAGGATCTCGATGCGGTCGAGACCCACGGGGAAAAGATGATGCGCTTCAATGAGTTCGAGGCCCTTGTTCATCATCGTCGCCGAATCGACGCTGATCTTCGCGCCCATCGACCAATTGGGATGCGCGACCGCCTGCGCCGGGGTGACATGCGCCATGTCCGCCGCGCGCATCGTGCGGAAGGGCCCGCCGCTCGCGGTGAGGATGATCCGCCGCACCTGATCGATGCGCCCGCCCGCGAGGCACTGGAAGATCGCATTATGCTCCGAATCGACCGGCAGGATCGTCGCGCCCGACGCGCGCGCCGCCGCGGTCATCAATTCGCCTGCGGAGACCAGCGCCTCCTTGTTGGCGAGCGCGACGTCGTGACCCGCCTCGAGCGCCGCCATCGTCGGAGCGAGCCCCGCGCAGCCGACGATCGCCGCCATCACGAGGTCGGCGGGCCGCCGCGCCGCTTCGACCAGCGCCTCGGCGCCCGCCGCGACCTCGATGCCGGTTCCCGAGAGCGCATCCTTCAGCTCGCTGTAGCGCGCTTCCTCGGCGATCACGGCGAGGCCGGGGCGGAATTCGCGCGCGAGCCTCGCCAGTTCGGGCACGTCGCTGTTCGCGGTGAGCACCGATAGCGCCCATGCGTTGCCGTCCTGCCGGACGAGGTCGAGCGTCGAGCGCCCCACCGAGCCCGTGGCCCCGAACAGCGACAGGCGGCGTGTCATTTCAACCTGCCGCCCGCACGGCGATGTGCCCGAGCGCCGCAAGCGCGCCGAGGACCAGCGCGACCGGAAGCAACCCGTCGACGCGGTCGAAGAGACCGCCGTGGCCAGGGATCAGCTTGCCCGAATCCTTGACGCCGGCGCGGCGCTTCATCCAGCTTTCGCCCAGATCGCCGAGCTGCGCGAGCAGGCCCATGACAAGGCCGATCCACAGCGGCACGCCGGTGATGCCGCCGCGGTCGCCCAGCGTCGCACTGACGATCAGCGCCGCGACCATCCCGCCGATCAGCCCCGACCAGGTCTTCGACGGGCTGATTTTCGGCGCGAGGCGCGCGCCGCCGAAGGCGCGGCCGGCGAAATAGGCGCCGATGTCGGTCGCCCAGACCATGCCGAACACCCAGAGCGCCGCGGTGACGCCCAGGCGGTCGCGGATGAACCAGAGCCCGGCGATGGCGCCGAGCACGAGGATCGGGCCCGCCACCATCAGCGCGCCCTTCACTCCCCCGCCGAGCGTCATCGCGCGCACCAGCGCGAACCATTCGACAAGCACCAGCGCGCCGCCGACGAGCAGCAGCAGGCCGAAGGCGATGCCCCCGAGCCACAGCGCCGTGCCGGCGATCGCGAACAGCACGAGCGCCGATGCGATCCGCACCCAGAGGTCCGATCTTGCCGCTGTCGCCATTCCTACAACCCTCCGAAGCGGCGTTCGCGCCGCGCAAACTGGTCGAGCGCCGCCGCCAGATCGGCGGGCGTGAAATCGGGCCACAGCCGATCGGTGAAATATAGCTCGGCATAGGCCGCCTGCCACAGCAGGAAATTCGACAGGCGCACCTCACCCGACGTGCGGATGAGCAGATCGAGCGGCGGCAGGTCGGCGGTGTCGAGATGCGCCTCGATCGCCTCGGCGGTGATCGCCCCCTCCCCCGCCGCGGCGCGCGCGGCGCGCACGATCTCGTCCTGCGCGCCATAGTTGAGCGCGACCGCGAGCGTCGTGCGCTTGTTGCCCGCGGTGCGCGCCAGCGCGTCCTCGATCAGCGCGACGACATCGGGGGCGAGCGCGCGCCAGTTGCCGACGATCTTGAGGCGCACGTCATTGGCGGCGAATTCGTCGATGTCGCTGACGATGAAACGCTTCATCAGCCCCATCAGGTCGCTGACTTCCTCCTCGGGGCGCTTCCAGTTTTCCGACGAAAAGGCATAGAGCGTCAGCGCTTCGAGGCCGAGATCGCCCGCCGCGCGCACGATCTTTCGCACCGCCTCCACCCCCGCGCGGTGGCCGGCGACGCGCGGCAGGTGGCGCTTTTTCGCCCAGCGGCCGTTGCCGTCCATGATGATGGCGACATGGCGCGCGCGGTGGTCAGTTGCCGACATCAAGAAACCTCAAATCCCGTTCGCATCGAGCGAAGTCGAGATGCTCTTCGGCTTGGCGCTATTCCGATGGGTATCCCGACTTCGCTCGACACGAACGGAAAAGGGGTGGGCGCCGAAAAGCACTAGCCCAGGATTTCCTTTTCCTTGGCGGTCGCCGCGGCGTCGATATCGGCGATCGTCGCGTCGGTGAGCTTTTGCACCTCGGTCTCGTGGCGCTTGCGCTCGTCCTCGCTGATTTCCTTCTTGTTCTCGTCGGCCTTCAGATTGTCCATGCCGTCGCGGCGAACGTTGCGCACCGCGACGCGAGCCTTTTCAGCATATTGGCCGGCGAGCTTCGACAACTCCTTGCGGCGCTCCTGCGTCATTTCGGGGATCGGCAGGCGCAGCATCTGGCCATCGACGATCGGATTGAGGCCGAGACCCGCCGAGCGGATCGCCTTGTCGACCGGGCCGACGTTCGACTTGTCCCACACCTGCACGGTCAGCATGCGCGGTTCGGGCGCGCTGACCGAGGCGACCTGGTTCAAGGGCATGTGGCTGCCGTAGACCTCGACCGTCACCGGATCGAGCAGTGCGGTATGCGCACGACCGGTGCGCAGCCCCGCGAGGTCGTGCTTGAGCGATTCGACCGCGCCGTGCATGCGGCGCTCGAGGTCGGCCTTGTCATATTTCGCCATCGTCTTTTCCTCTACTGGGCGGCGTCGCCGACGACGGTGGCGACACCGTTGCCCGCCAGGACGCGTGCGAGATTGCCGGGTTCGCGGATGTTGAACACGACGATCGGGATATGGTTGTCGCGGCACAGCGCCACCGCGCTCGCGTCCATCACCTTCAGATTGTCGGCGAGAACGCGGTCGTAGGTCAGCCGGTCGTAGCGGGTCGCGGTCGGATCCTTCTTGGGGTCGGCGTTATAGACCCCGTCGACGCTCGTGCCCTTCAAGAGCGCGTCGCACTTCATCTCGGCGGCGCGCAGCGCGGCGCCGCTGTCGGTGGTGAAATAGGGGGCGCCGACGCCGGCGGCGAAAATCACCACGCGGCCCTTTTCCATATGGCGTTCGGCGCGGCGGCGGATGACCGGTTCGCACACCTTGTCCATCTCGATCGCCGACTGGACGCGCGTCTCGACGCCGAGCTGTTCGAGCGCATTCTGCATCGCGAGCGCGTTCATCACCGTCGCGAGCATGCCCATATAGTCGGCCTGCGCACGGTCCATGCCCTTCGCCGCGCCCGCCATGCCGCGAAAGATGTTGCCGCCGCCGATGACGAGGCAGATTTCGAGCCCGCGATCCTTGGCCGCCTTCACCTCGGCCGCCATGCTGGCGACGGTATCGGGATCGATCCCGAAGGCGCTGGAGCCCATCAGCGCCTCGCCCGACAGTTTGAGCAAGATGCGTTTCAGGCCGGGCAATGCCATGGGGGAACCTCTATCGATGGGGTCACAATATGCGAATGGCGCGCACCCTAGTCAGAGTGCGCGCCATTGCCAAGCGGACTACCGCGCAGCGAAGCGCGGCAGCCGCAGCTTTCAAATCAGCGGCCGGCGGCAGCGGCGACTTCGGCGGCGAAGTCGCTCTCTTCCTTCTCGATGCCTTCGCCGAGCTGGAAGCGGACGAAGCCCTTCAAGGTGATCGTCGCGCCGACATCCTTGCCGGCGGCGGCGACGACTTCGGCGACCGGGGTCTTGCCGTCGATCACGAAGGGCTGCGACAGCAGCGCGTTTTCCTTGCGGAACTTCGCGATCGTGCCGTCGACCATCTTCGACACGATGTCGGCGGGCTTGCCCGATTGCGCCGCCTTTTCCTCGGCGATCGCGCGTTCGCGCGCGACGAGGTCGGCGTCGAGATCGTCGCCGTTGAGCGCGAGCGGGTTCGCGGCCGCGACGTGCATCGCGAGCTGCTTGCCGAGCGGTTCGAGCACGTCGGCGCCGGCGGTCGATTCGAGCGCGACGAGCACGCCGATCTTGCCCATGCCGGGTGCGGCGGCATTGTGGACATAGCCGGTGACGACGCCCGAGTTCACCGAAACGATCGCGCTGCGGCGCAGCGACTGGTTCTCGCCGATCGTCGCGATATTCTGGGTCAGCGCTTCGGCAACGGTGCCGCCCGAGGGATAGGCGGCCGCCGCCAGCGCTTCGGCGTCGCTGATGCTGCCGGCGAGCGCGACCTGGGTCACGTCGCGGACGAAGCCCTGGAACTGTTCGTTCTTGGCAACGAAGTCGGTTTCGCTATTCACTTCGACCATCGCGCCCTTGGCGCCGTCGGTGGCGACGCCGACGAGGCCCTCGGCGGCGACGCGGCCGGCCTTCTTGGCGGCGGCGGCGAGACCCTTGGTGCGCAGCCAGTCGATCGACGCTTCGATGTCGCCGTTGTTTTCGGCGAGCGCCTTCTTGCAGTCCATCATGCCGGCGCCGGTGCGGTCGCGCAGCTCCTTGACGAGAGCGGCCGTAATCTCAGCCATGGGAATATCCTTTCCAAAAGCGGCAGGCCCTTGCTGTCGGCCCGCGATCTGCCCGCGCGCATGGCGGGGCGATAAGTCAAAGTGATGACCGGAACGGCGCGCCGCCTGTCGCCGCGCGCCGTCCCGTCATGCGAGCGTTCGCTTAGGCGTCGCTCTGACGTTCGGTTTCGGCAGCGGCTTCGGCCGGAACCTGCTCGTCCTCGGTCACCGGAGCGGCAGCCTCTTCCACGAGCGCGGGCTCGGCGACGGGCTCGACCGCCGCACCCAGATCCTCGCCGCGGTCGGCGCGGGCCTGCTGGCCGCCGCGCGTCGCCGCCTGGGCAACCGCGTCGCAATAGAGACGGATGGCGCGCGCGGCGTCATCGTTCGCGGGAACCGGGAAAGCGATGCCGTCGGGCGAGACGTTCGAATCGAGGATCGCAACGACAGGGATGCCGAGAACGTTGGCTTCCTTGATCGCCAACTCTTCCTTGTTCGCGTCGATCACGAACATCACGTCGGGAATGCCGCCCATGTCGCGAATGCCGCCAAGCGACATTTCGAGCTTGTCGCGTTCGCGGGTCTTGTTGAGCACTTCCTTCTTGGTGAGGCCCGAAGTATCGCCCGAAAGCTGTTCCTCGAGCGTCTTGAGGCGCTTGATCGAGTTCGAGATCGTCTTCCAGTTGGTGAGCATGCCGCCCAGCCAGCGGTGGTTGACGAAATGCTGACCCGACGCACGCGCCGCGTCGGCGATCGGACCCTGCGCCTGGCGCTTGGTGCCGACGAACAGCACCTTGCCGCCCGCGGCCGAGGTCGACGAAATGAAGTCGAGCGCGCGCGCGAAGAGCGGCACGGTCTGCGACAGGTCGAGAATGTGGATGCCGTTGCGCGCGCCGAAGATATACGGCTTCATGCGCGGGTTCCAACGGTGGGTCTGGTGGCCGAAGTGCGCGCCGGCCTCGATAAGATTCTGCATCGTGACGACAGGGGTCGCCATAGTCTTTCTCCTTCCGGTTAGTCCTCTGAAAGGCAAGAACCGAGACATCCGCGAAGGGATGGACCCGGCACCGGTATGTGCGCCTTCCATGTGGAATGGGCGGCCCGTTAGCGACGTTCGCGGCGAAAAGCAAGCGGGAAGGAGGAACGGGGCTGGGCTGGTGGGGCTTCGGTGAGGGTGGCACGACATGGCTAACGTCGACCGGTAGCGGCCATATCCGACATGTACCCCGGCGAATGCCGGGGCCCAGGGCGTCGTCGCGCGGCCCTGGTTTTCTACCGCCCTGGACCCCGACTTTCGCCGGGGTTCACGAGGGAATAATCGATAGAAACTCAACGCTTCTTTCATCGTCATCCCGGACTTGATCCGGGATCCATTCTCTCAGCGCTGGATGAATGGATCCCGGATCAAGTCCGGGATGACGAAGGAGAGATGTTCGCTCCCCACCCCAAAGCAGGCATCGGCGTCAAATAGGCCTTTCCTACATTATCGGGCTGTGCCAGTTTTGTATCCGGCTCTTTCATCTGGTGGATAAAAGCGATGATGGTCCAGCTTGCGGGGGCGGCCACGGCGAGGCGTGCTGGGCGCGTTCAGCGCTCCTCAAGGTCGATTGGGCATGCAATAGGCTGAACTTTCCTGAACTTTGGAATGACCACGCGCTCCTTGCGCCGACCAGCCCCCGGGATCCAAGCTGCGATAACGCAGGAAGGCAGGGCAGATTTCCACCCCGAAACGACGCGCCTTCGATCATCCTCCTGTCCCGCGCATACTCGATTCATCGACGAAACAGCTCGTTTCATCGCAATATCATTGAGAACAAATAGGGAACATGGAACGAGGAGCGCAAGGAAACCGTCCGCTGGACACGGGTTTCGCACACAGAAGCCGGAAGGACAAGATCATGGTTCAGATCGCCACCGCTCTCCTCTTCGCCCTGGCCACCGGGCTGGGCATCACCGTGATTCTGGGCATGCTGAGGACCAATAGCGAGGCGATCCTCTCGGCGCTCGTCGGCGAAGGCGCCTTCCCGGTCGCCGCGGGGCCGCTGACCGGCCCGGCGTCGAAGATCGTCCCGCTGCGCCGCGCAAGCGGTCGCCGCGATGCGCCGCGGCCGGTACGGGTCGCTATGCCCGTTCGCCCGCCGCTGAGCCGCGCCGCCTGACTTTCGCATAGCTCGCGACGCCGAACGGCAGCAGCACGAGATAGATTGCGCAGACCACGAGCAAGGTCGGCCACGGCGCGGTGACCAGCGCCGCGCCGAGCAGGCCGACCCCGGCGAGCGCGAACAGCCGCCACGAACGGCGGAGGCGGATCGACGACCAGCTGTAGGTCGGGATCGCCGAGATCATCAGCATCGCGACGCCGAGCGCCCAGGGCATCACGACATACCAGGCGCGGAACAGCTCGTGACCTGTCGCAAGCCACAGATAGACCGGAACGAAGGCCAGCCCGGCGCCGGCGGGTGCCGGGATGCCGGTATTGAAACCCGCCGACTTGTGCGGCTGGAAATCGGCCTCCATGCGCGAGTTGAAGCGCGCGAGCCGCAGGGCGCAGCATACCGCGAGCGCGAGCGCCGCAGTCCAGCCGAACTTGGGCGCGTCATCGAGCGACCAGAGGAAGAGGATCATCGCCGGCGCGACCCCGAAGGCGATCACGTCGGACAGCGAGTCGAGCTCGGCGCCGAATTTGCTCTGCGCGCGCAGCAGCCGCGCGATGCGCCCGTCCATCCCGTCGAGGACACCGGCGAAGATCACCGCCGCGAGCGCCTTTTCCCATTCCCCGCCGATCGCGAAGCGCACCCCGGTCAGACCGAAGCAGAGTGCCAGCGCAGTGATCGCATTGGGCGCGAAGGCGCGCAGCGGAATGCCGCGGATGCCGCGCCCCGGCGCGCCGGGCGAAGGGACGGCCGGTTCGGCCATCTATTGCCCGACGCCGTCGAGGATCGCGCCGTCGCCGATCCGCGCGACGATCGTCTCGCCTGCCAGCGTGCGCTGGCCGAGCAGCACCTGCGGCGTCGTGCCGGCGGGCAGATAGACGTCGACGCGGCTGCCGAAGCGGATCAGACCGACGCGCTGCCCGGTCGAAAGCTCGGTCCCCATGCTGACGAAGGGCATGATCCGGCGCGCGACCAGCCCCGCGATCTGGGTGAAGCCGATGCGGATGCCGTCGGGCCGCTCGACGACGAAATGCTGGCGCTCATTATCCTCGCTCGCCTTGTCGAGGTCGGCATTGAGGAAACGGCCGGGAATATAGGCGAGCTTGCGCAGCGTGCCTGCGACCGGGGTCCGGTTGATGTGGACGTCGAACACGCTCATGAAGATCGACACGCGCAGCATCGGCGCGTCGCCGAGCCCGTCGGGACCCGCGATCTCGGGCGGCGGCGCGACTTCGGCGATCTGGGTCACCAGCCCGTCGGCAGGCGCGATCACGAGGTCGGCGCCGAGCGGGGTAATGCGCTCCGGGTCGCGAAAGAAGGCGCCGACCCAGACGGTCAGGCCGAACATCAGCCACCCCGCGATTTCCCAGCCGAGCAGCCAGAAACAGAGGGTGACGATCGCCGCGATCAACAGGAATTTGCGGCCTTCGGGGTGGATCGAGGGCCAGCGCCACTTGATGCCGCCGCCGGGGCGGTTGGAAGAGATGGTCGTGGACATGGCGGTTCTTCTACGGTGCGCTCCCCATACTGACAATCGAATTAGGCGGCGCGGGTTCCGTCAGGGCGGTTGATCAATCGAACCGCATTGCCTAAGGCCCGCTGCAATTCGACTCCCCACAGGAAAAGGCACGCATATGGGCAAGATCAAGGTAGCCAACCCCGTCGTCGAACTCGACGGCGACGAAATGACCCGGATCATCTGGCAATGGATCCGCGAGCGGCTGATCCTGCCCTATCTCGACATCGACCTCCATTATTACGACCTGGGAATCGAGGAACGCGACCGCACCGACGACAAGATCACGGTCGAGGCCGCCAACGCGATCAAGAAGCACGGCGTCGGCGTGAAGTGCGCGACGATCACCCCCGACGAGGCGCGCGTCGAGGAGTTCGGCCTCAAGAAGATGTGGAAGTCGCCGAACGGCACGATCCGCAACATCCTGGGCGGCGTCGTCTTTCGCGAGCCGATCGTGATGAAGAACGTCCCCCGCCTCGTCCCCGGCTGGACCGACCCGATCGTCGTCGGCCGTCACGCCTTCGGCGACCAGTATAAGGCGACCGATTTCCGCGTCCCCGGCCCCGGCAAGCTGCGCCTGGTGTTCGAGGGCGAGGACGGCACGCTGATCGACGAGGAAGTGTTCCAGTTTCCCTCGTCGGGCGTCGCGATGGGGATGTACAATCTCGACGATTCGATCCGCGACTTCGCGCGCGCCAGCCTGAACTACGGCATCGCGCGCCAGTGGCCGGTGTATCTGTCGACCAAGAACACGATCCTCAAGGCCTATGACGGCCGCTTCAAGGATCTGTTCGAGGAAATCTATCAGACCGAATTCAAGGCGAAGTTCGACGAACTCGGCATCACCTATGAGCATCGCCTGATCGACGACATGGTCGCCTCGGCGCTCAAGTGGAGTGGCAAGTTCGTCTGGGCCTGCAAGAATTACGACGGTGACGTTCAGTCGGACACGGTCGCGCAGGGCTTCGGCTCGCTCGGCCTGATGACCAGCGTGCTCATGACCCCCGACGGCAAGACGGTGGAATCGGAAGCCGCGCACGGCACCGTCACCCGCCACTATCGCATGCACCAGCAGGGCAAGGCGACCTCGACCAACCCGATCGCATCGATCTTCGCCTGGACCGGCGGCCTCAAGCACCGCGGCAAGCTCGACGGCACGCCCGAAGTGGTGAAGTTCGCCGACGACCTCGAAAAGATCTGCGTCTCGACGGTCGAGAGCGGCAAGATGACCAAGGACCTCGCGCTCCTGATCGGGCCCGACCAGAACTGGCTGACCACCGAAGGCTTCTTCGAGGCGATCGTTGAGAATCTCGACAAGAAGATGGGCGCCTGAAGGATAGATTTGAGCCATTCCCGTCCCCTCCTCTTCAGAGGAGGGGCAGCGAGACTTACGCGCTTGCGCGTTAGTCGCAGCGGGGTGGTGCTGGACGTCGTGCGCGCTGCCGCGCGCCACCACCCCAAACCCCTCCTCTGGAGAGGAGGGGTTACAATGGCCGTTTCGAGCCTTCGCATGCCCATGCCATCCTCAAACAACAAGCGTTTTGATTGACAAAGGCGGTAGCCAAGCCCCGCACCGCTCCCTAAGACCATTTCATGTCCATCGAAACGGAAGCATCCAGCCTCAGCAACGCCCTCGTTGTCCTGGGGGCCGCGGGGATCGTGATCCCCGCTTTCGCGCGCTTCCGCATCACCCCGGTGATCGGCTTCATCCTCGTCGGCCTGCTCGTCGGGCCGTCGGGGCTCGGCGCGCTCGTCGGGGATTATCCGTGGCTGCGGCACATCACGATCCGATCGCCCGAGGACATCGCGCTGTTCGGGGAGTTCGGCATCATCCTGCTGCTCTTCTCGATCGGCCTCGAACTCTCGTTCCGGCGCCTCTGGCAACTGCGCAAGCTCGTTTTCGGCGTCGGCGCGGCCGAGCTGCTGATCAGCGGGGCGATACTCGGCGGCCTGCTCTACATGATCGGGACGCTGTCGCCGCCCGCGGCTTTCGGACTCGGCATCGCCCTCGCTCTCTCCTCGACCGCACTCGTCCTGCCGATCGCGGGGACCAAGTCGGCGGTCGGCCAGGCGTCCTTTTCGATGCTGTTGTTCGAGGACCTCGCGATCGTCCCGATCATCTTCGTCCTCGGCGCCTTCGCCCCCAGCGCGGGGGGCGACAATGCCGAACTGTTGCTGACGACCCTCTGGCAGGGCGCGCTCGTCGTCGCCGCGCTGGCGATCGGCGGGTGGTTCCTGCTGCCGCGCATCTTTGCCCAGGCGGCGCGCGCGAAGGACCCCGAACTATTTCTCGCCGCGAGCCTGCTCGTCGTGATCGTCGCCGCGCTAGCGACCGCAACGGTCGGCCTATCGCCGATCGTCGGAGCACTTCTCGCGGGGCTGATGATCGCCGAGACCGAATATCACGGCGAGGTCGAGGCGATCACGGCGCCGTTCAAGGGGCTCGCGCTCGGGGTCTTCCTGATCAGCGTCGGCATGGGGCTCAACCTGAAGACGATCGCCGGACAATGGCCCGCGCTGGTCGCCGCGGTCGTCGGGGTCGTCGCGATCAAGGCGATCGTGACCGCGACGATGCTGCGCTTTTCGGGGTCCGCCAGCCGCGGCACCGCCGCCGAGGTCGGCCTGCTGATGGCGAGCCCGTCGGAAACCACGTTGATCGTGCTCGCCACCGCCTTCCAGGCGCAGCTCATCAGCCGCCAGACCGCCGAATTCTGGCAACTCGTCACCGCGATCGGGCTGACCATTACCCCGCTGCTCGCGCGTATCGGCCACGACATCGCGCGGCGCATCGAGATGAGCAATGTCGAGGCGGAGGCCGATGACGCGCCGCCGAAACGCACCGTCGTCATCGGCTTTGGTCGCGTCGGGCGGATCGTCGCCGAACTGCTGCGCGAGCATCAGCGGCCTTATATCGCCGTCGATGCAGACATCGACGCGGTCGCCCAGGCCCGGCGTGACGGCTTCATCGTCCGCTATGCCGATGTCGCGCGGCCCGGCAGTCTCGACAAGCTGGGGATCGAAGGCGCCGATGCGGTCGTGCTGACGATGGACGATCCGGTGCAGCAGCTGCGCATGACGCGCCAGCTCCGCCGCAAACACCCCGATCTGCCGATCATCTCGCGCGCGCGCGGCGCCGACCATGCCGCCGCGCTCTATCAGGCGGGGGCGACCGATGCGGTGCCCGAAACGCTCGAAAGCTCGCTGCAACTCGCCGAGGCGGTGCTGATCGACCTCGGCGTCGCGATGGGGCCGGTGATCGCCTCGATCCACGACGTGCGCGCCAAGATGCGCCACGACATCATGACCAAGAGTCATCTCGACCGCGAACCGCGCATCCGCAGGGTGCGATCGACGCCCGCGCCCGCGGGCGAAGAGAGCTAGGACTTCCTAGCGCCCGCCAGCCGCCGCGGCCGGAGTGACGTCCAGCGCGGCGGCCTCGGCGAGCGTCATCCCCTTGGGCAGAATCGCCAGCGACCATTGCCGCGCGGGCTGGAGATATTGCTTTGCGAGCCGCTGGATATCGGCGGGGGTGACCGCCATGATATCGTCCTGGACCGACAGCGCCGCCGCGGCGATCCGCGGGTCGCGCGTCGCGCCCTCGAGCAGGAACATCCAGTAGACATTGCCAGTCGAGGCGCGCGCGACCTGCTCGCGGATCGGGCCGGCGTTGCGCGCCAGCTCATCGGCGGTCACCGGCTTGGCGACGAGGTCGGCCGCGATGTCCTTGGCGATGACATAGAAGCGGTCGACATCCTTCGGCGCAAGCAGGCTGCCGACCAGCAGATAGCCGCCGCTGTCGAAGGCGGTCGGCCAATGGCTGTCGACCACCGGGCCATAGCTCGCGCCCTGTTCGGCGCGCAGCCGGTCGAACAAGCGATCGTTGAAGATCGCGGCGAGCACCTGGAGTCCCTGCTGGTCGCGCGGCGCGGTGAGGCCGCCGCTCGTCGGCCAGGCGGTCATCGCCGCAGCCTGCCCCTTCTCGCCGCGATGATAGGCAAGTTCGGGCACCGTCACATGCTTGGCGAAGGCGACCTTCTGTCCGCCCGGCGGCGCGAGCGGCTTGCGCGGCGGCAGCGCGCCAAGGGTGTTCGCCAATATCTGCTTGTAGTCGACGCTCGCGAGGTCGCCGAAAATCTGCACCTCGATCGGCCCGCTCGCGAGGCGTGGCGCCCAGAAAGCCTTGAAGGCCGCTGGCGTCAGCGCCTCGATCTCGGCGCGATCGGGCGGCGCCCAGCGCGTGTCGCCTCCGGACAGCCAGCCGCGCAAATTGCGGTCGAGCACGGCATTGGGGGTCGCGTCGTTGAGGTCGTAACCGGTCAGATAGCCGACGCGCAGCCGGTCGACCGGCGCCGCGTCCCACCGAGGGAAGGCCAGCTTGCCGGCGATCAGCTTCATCTGGTCGGCGAGGTCGGCGGGCTTGCTTTCCGCCGACAGTTCGAACGCATCGTCGTCGACCGCGAAGTTGAGCTGGATCTGGCGGCCGTTGGTGAGCTGGTCGATCGCATTCTGGCCCCACGGTCCAATGCCGCTCGCAACGAGCGCATAGTCACCGGTCCACAAGAGATTCGGCGCGTCGGCGGCGACGCTGCGGTTGCCGCTGCCGAAACGGACGTTGACGCGAACCTTGCCCGGTTCGATCGGGTTGTTCGACACCAGTGCGGTAACGCCGTTGGCGAACTCGATCCGCTCGGCACGCAATCCACCGATCGTCGTGGTCGAGACGATCATACCCGGCGTCCCGATCGGCGGGAGTTGGCTGAAATCGGCCTTGATGGCGGTCAGCCTCTCATCCTTGATCGTCGCGGGGCGCGCGAGCGCGGCGAGCAGCGCACCGTCGCCACCCTCGACGGGGGTGGGCGTGGTGAGGACAAGGCGCGTCGCGGGCCCAGTGAAGATGGCGCGGCTGATGTCGAGCATCACCTGCGGCGTCGCCGAAGCGCGGATCGCCTTGAACATGTCGACCTGTGCCTGCGGGCTCGTCACCGTTTCGTTGATATCGACCGCGCGGACGAGGTCATCGGCAAGACGTGCGCCGGGTTCGTTGCGGGCGTTCTCCAGTTCCTTTTGCAGAAACGCCTCGATCTCGTTCGCCTCGCGGTCGATGTCGGCCTGCGACGGCGGCGTCTTCATCGCGTCTGCGATGACACCGCGCACGTCGGCGAGCGCGGCCTGCCAGTCGGTGAGCGGGACGATCTGCGCCATGGTGATGTCGGCGCTGCGGTTCATATATTCCTGTTCAACCGTCGCGACGAGATAGGAGCCGCCGCTGCGCGCCCGATTTTCGAGCCGCCGATTCACCAGCGCGACAGCGAGGAACTCGAGATAGAGCCGGCGCGTGTTCTCCACCGTGTCGATGCGCTTGATCCACGGGCGGATCGTCGCGAGCGTAAGCGACAGCGGCTGATTGGGCTCGACGATCGTACGGGCAACGGGCGCCCTGGGATCCGGCTTGCCGAAATCGGGCTGCTTCGGGTTCGGTCCGTCACCCTTCCAATCGCCATAATATTTCTCGATCAGTCGCGCGAACTCGGCCGGATCACCATCGCCGACGATGACCACCACGGCGCGGTCGGGCCGGTACCAGCGATCGTGAAAAGCTGCGACGGTGCCGGCGCGCGCGGCGGTCAACGATTCGACCGTACCGATCGGCGAGCGATCTCCGAGCAATTGTCCCGCGAACAGATGCGCCGATGTCGCGTCGGCGATCCGCTTTTGCGGTCCGTCGGATTCGCGCAGCTCGGACAATACGACCCCGCGCTCTGCGGTCACCGCGGCTTCGGAAATGCGGGGTTCACGGACCATGCCCGCGAGCAATTTCATGCTTTCGTCGAGGCTCGCGGGCGTCACGCTCGGCAAGTCGAGTTGATAGACCGTTTGCGACGGCGTCGTCTGGGCGTTCGAATCGCTGCCGAAGGTCACCCCGAACCGCTGCCAGATACGCTTGGCCTCGCCGTCGGGGATATGCTCCGAGCCGCGAAAGGTCAGATGTTCGAGCAGGTGCGCAAAGCCGCGTTCCTTGTCGGTTTCGAACATCGATCCGACGTCCATCCGCACGCGGATCGACACCTGTCCCGGCGGGACGCCATTGTTACGCACGGCATAGCGCAGACCGTTGGGAAGCTCGCCGAACTGCCAGCCGGCATCGCGCGGAATATCGCTGCCCTCGTAAAGCCAGCTGTCCGCCGCAGGTTTGAGCGAAGCGGGCGGCGCGGGCGCAGCCGGCGTCGCGGGAGTGACCTGCTGGGCATCGGCAAGTGGCGGCGCGACCAGCAGGGCGAGAGCGGCGGCGGACAGGATCGAGCGGGCGAGACGCAGCGGCGCCGGCGCGGGGAGAATGGACATCGGCCGATCTTATCGCGTTCGAACCTTGCTGGCCACTGAACTATGGGCATCGGGAGGTGCTTGCGCGACGGATCGCATCTGCCTAGCGATGCGATATGGAAACCTCGGCGCAGCTTTCCCGCATCGCGCTGGTCCAGATGACCAGCGGCATCGACCCCGACGCGAATCTGGCGGCGATCGACCGCGCGCTCGCGGACGCGGCGGCGGGCGGGACCGCAATGGCGTTTCTGCCCGAAATGTCGCTGTTGCTCGATCGCGACCGCGAGCGATCCGCGGCGCATATCGCACGCGAAGCCGACAGCCCGTGGCCCGCGGCATTGCAGGATATGGCGCGCCGCCATGGTCTGTGGCTGCATTCGGGATCGATGCCGCTGCTTGCGGAAACCGGCGACCGGCGCGTCAACCGCAGCCATGTGATCGCCGCCGACGGCACGATCCGCGCGCGATACGACAAGATCCATATGTTCGATGTCGACCTGCCCACTGGCGAGCGCTGGAGCGAATCGGCGAGCTATGCCGGAGGCGATGCGCTGGCGGTGGTCGAAACGCCGGTCGGGATGCTCGGCCTCAGCGTCTGCTACGACCTGCGCTTTCCCGAGCTGTATCGCGCGCTGGTCGATCGCGGCGCCACGCTGCTGGCGGTACCCGCCGCCTTCACCGTCCCCACCGGCAAGGCGCACTGGCATGTGCTGTTGCGCGCGCGGGCGGTCGAGACCGGCTGCCATGTCGTGGCGGCGGCGCAATGCGGCCCGCATGCCGACGGCCGCGCGACCTATGGCCACAGCCTGGTTGTCGATCCATGGGGCGCGATAGCGATCGACGTCGGTGGCCATCCCGAGGATTCCGGCTTCACGCTGGCCTTTGCGGAGATCGACGCCGCCGCCGTCCAAAAGGCGCGCGCAGCCATTCCGCTGGCGCGATCGCGCACGATCCGCAATATCGAACTCTAGCGCTGACGAGCCTCGTCGGGCAGCCCCCATTCTCCAAGGCAAGGTTTGCGGTGAGCCGGTGAGTTCCGGACGCCAAACGCAAAAAGGGCCCCGGACGTCGTCCGGAGCCCTTGAAACTTGCGTGACCGCCGAATTTACGGGCTGGTCGGCGAGTCGTCGTTGTTGCCCGCGGCGATCACGATGCCGCCGACGATGGCAATAAGCGCCAGGAGGCCGATGAGCCAGCCCGAGCTGCCTTCGAGTTCGCTCTGGCCGTCAACGCGCGACACTGCGCCAGCGTCCGCAACCATCGGAGCAGCCGATGCTGCAACCGGCGCCGCAATCATCGAAGTCGCTGCGAGGGAGATCGCAGCTTTCTTGAGCAGATTCATCTTTTTCTCCATCCACTGGAACTTTAATCTTCTCGAATCGAGCAGGAGAATCGCTTCCCCACCTCGTTTCTGCAGGGCCCTTCTAGGCACGGTCGCCAACAATTGCAACGACTTTCGTCCTGTAGCGGCAACCCTGTCGAAAAACGCCGGTGCAGTAAAGTTCCCGGCAGGTCACCCTCATCCCCGGCGAACGCGCTCGAACGGTTCGCTGGTGACCGGATAGCCCAGATGTCCGGGGATGCAGAGATGCGATTCGCCACCGCGCTCTTCGATCCACGGAGTCACCAGCTCGACCGGATGATCTGCGGCATGAGCCGAAAATGCGGTGAAATCATCGACCTGCGCGAGGCGTTCGAGGTTTCGCCGCGTCGGGAAGATGATCGATACCTCGCCGCGGTCGGCCATTGCCAGCGTCGCGCACGCGCTGGCCCAGAAGATGTGGCTGTGCTCGGCCGCCTCGACAGTCAGCTCGTGCCCATGCGGCGGCGCCTCGACCGCGTAGAAGCGGGTATCGAAGGTCCGCGCTTCCTTGAAGTTCGGGCACCAGCGCGCGAAGGAAACAAGGCTGTCGAGCGCGAGCCGATCGCCGCGCGCGGCCAATATGTCCGAAAGCGGATTCTCGGCGAGCAGCGCGCGGCGAACATCGCCGGCCTCCGCTTCGGCGAGCGTGGGCCAGCCGACCGCCAGGCCCGTTTCCTCGAGCGTTTCGCGCAGCGCGGCCACGCGCGCCGCTCCCTCGACATCGCCCTCGGCAAAGCCGTGCCGCGCCGCGACCAGATAGTCGTCGGGGTCGATCCGCCCGCCCGGAAAGACGACCGCGCCGGCGGCGAACGCCATCGTCGTCGCGCGTTTCACCATCAAAATCTCATCGGGCCCGCCCGTTTCGGAACGCCGCATGATCACGAGGGTCGCGGCGGGAATGGCGTCGGCGGGCAGCGTCGGGGACGCGTTCGTCTGCAAGCTGTTATCCGTCATGAGAAGACCGATACCGGGCCTTCACCCCCTTGTCATCCGGCCATTGCGGCGGCTGCGGCGACGGTGCAGGATGCCGCCGGAACGACAGCCGGGAGCGGGCCATGGGAATCATCGAGATATTGGGGGTCGCGGGCAGCCTCAGCCTGCTCGCCGGATGGCGGCTCTACCTGACCATATTGGCGACCGGCATCGCGATGTATTTCGGATGGCTGCCGCTGCCCGAGCATCTGAAGGCGCTGCAGATCCTGGCCAATCCCTGGGTGCTCGGCGTCGCAGCGGCCGGCACCCTCGCCGAGTTCCTCGCCGACAAGATCGCTTGGGTCGATTCGGTCTGGGACGGCATCCACAGTATCGTCCGGCCCCTGGGCGGCGCGCTGCTCGCGCTCGCGCTCGTCGATTCGTCGGATCCCGCGTGGCAGGTGGTCGCCTTCCTGCTCGGCGGGGGCGGCGCCCTGCTGAGCCACGGCGCCAAGGCGACGACGCGCGCGGTCGTCAACGTCAGTCCCGAGCCCTACAGCAACGCGGTGGTATCGACCGGCGAGGACGTCGCGACGGGCGGATTGCTCGCGCTCGCGATCGCCTACCCACCGCTCGCCATCGTGATCGCGATCCTCCTCGCGGTCGCGGCGGTGGTCGTGATCGTCGCGCTCCGTCGCCTGCTCCGCAACATCAAGGCGACGCTGAAGAAGGCGCTCGGCGACGCCGAGGCGAGCGGTTAGCCGGCCCCGCATCGGCACGGACGACGATCTTCAAAACGAGATTGCGCCTAGAACCAGGCGCGCACCCCCATGACGAAACTGACGCGGTTCGCATCCTCGCCCGCGTCGCGCACGAAACGGGCGGTATCGCCCAACTTCCGCGCCCACTCGACCCCGACATAGGGGGCGAACTCCTGGACGATCTCATAGCGCAACCGAAGTCCCAGTTCGATGCCGGAGAACCCCGACCCCGTGCGCGTTTCGGGAATATCCTGCGCGGCGAAATTGACTTCGGCGCGCGGCTGCAGGACCAGTCGCTGGGTGATGCGCTGGTCGTAATAGCCTTCGAGCCGCCCCAGAAGATCGCCCTTGCTCGACAGGAACAGCGCGCCTTCGACCTCGAACCAATAAGGTGCGAGCCCCTCGAAGCCGACCGTCGCATAGCTGCGGTCGGGGCCTTCGCCCAGATCCTGCCGCACACCGGCCTGGAGGTTGAAATAGGGTCCGATCGCGCGGCTGTAGAGCAATTGAAGCTCGGCCTCATCGACGCCTTCGCCCCAGGTGCCCTCGCCTTCACTCTTGATCGTCAGGCGGTCGATGTCGCCGCCGTACCAGCCCTCGATCCCCCAGCGGAATCCGTCGCGCCCCTTGCGCGCCTGATATTCGGCGAGATCGAAATTCAGGAAGGCGATCGTCTGCCCGCCATTCTCCTCCATCATCGCGCGGCGCGACCGGTCCATCGCGGCCTGGGGGTAGATCCGGTCGGCATACCAGTCGCCCGGCGGCGACGGCGCGGGCGCATCCCCAGCGGGCAGGTCGGTGCCGACCGCAGGCGGCCTATTATCGGACGGCATGGTCCTGGGCGTGCAGTGCCCCATTCGGGCATGTTCCGGCGGGCAGTCCGGGTCGGGGACCGCGGGGGCGGGCTTAACCTCGGGCGCCGGCTCGGCTGGCGGCATCTCGTGCATCGAATGATCCTGCGCCACCGCCGGAACGGCGAACGCCAGCGTTGCGAAGGCGAGCGCGAGCCGGGTCATGCCGCCTCTCCCCGCGGACGGACGCTGACGACGCGCATCATCCCGGCGTGCATGTGATAGAGAAGGTGGCAGTGGAACGCCCAGTCGCCGAGCGCGTCGGCGGTGAAATCGAAGGTCGCGGTCCCACCCGGCTGGACGAGCACCGTATGCTTGCGCGGCGCCCGATCGCCCTTTCCGGTGACCAGTTCGAAGAAATGGCCGTGCAGGTGGATCGGGTGGCTCATCATCGAATCGTTGATGAGGTTCACCCGCACCCGCTCGCCTTCGAGAAAAGGGATGGGTTCGTGATGGTCCGACATCTTCATGCCGTCGAACGACCACATGAAGCGTTCCATGTTCCCCGTCAGATGGATGTCGAGCGAGCGCTCGGGCGCCCGGATGTCCGGATTGCGGTCGAGCGCGACGAGATCCTTGTAGGTCAGGACATCGTGCCCGACATCCTCGAGACCCTGGCCCGGCTCGCCCATCCGGTCGACGGGCATCGGTGAGATCGTCTGGACGCTCGGGTCGCGCTTGACCTGCGGCGCGACGTCGAAGTCGCGCATGCCGTGCTCCATTGCAGCGCCCGACCCATGATCCATGCCCGCCATCGCGGCGCCGCCCGCCGGCGTGCAATGGCCCATCGCGGCATGTTCGGGAGGGCACGCGGCATCGCCGCCCGCCATCGCGCCCATATCGCCCATCCCCATGTCCTTCATGGTCGCGAGCGGCCGTTCGCGCAGCGGCGGGACTTCGGCCGCCATTCCGGCGCGCGGCGCGAGCGTCGCGCGCGCCAGTCCCGACCGGTCGCTGGCCTCCGCGACGAACGTATAGGCGCGATCCTCGGCCGGGGTCACGATGACATCATAGGTCTCGGCGACCGCGATCTGGAACTCGTCGGTTTCGACCGGCACGATGTTCAGGCCGTCGGCCTGCACGACCGTCATCCGCAACCCCGGGATGCGGACGTTGAAGATCGACATCGCCGACGCGTTGATGATCCGCAGCCGCACACGCTCGCCCGGGCGGAAGAGCGCGGTCCAATTGTCGCGCGGGCCGTGGCCGTTGACGAGAAAGCTGTATGTCGAGCCGTTGACGTCGGCAACATCGGTCGGGTCCATCCGCATCGCGCCCCACGCCAGGCGATCCTTCAGCGGCTGATCCCTGCCCGCGAGCAGCCCGGCGAGCGTCTGGCGCTGCCGGTTGAAATGGCCTGGGTTGACCTTGAGCTTGCGGAAGATCGCCTCGGGCGAGATCCGGCTGTGGTCGGATAGCACAACGACATGCTCGCGGTCATAGGCAACCGGGTCGGCGCCCTCCGGATCGATGACGATCGGCCCATAATGGCCGAGCTGCTCCTGAAGGCCCGAATGGCTATGATACCAATAGGTCCCCGCCTGGACGACCGGAAACTCGTAGACAAAGGTCGATCCGGGCGTGATCCCGGGAAAGCTGACGCCCGGCACGCCGTCCATTTGAAACGGCAGGATCAGCCCGTGCCAGTGGATCGAGCTGTCCTCGTCGAGGTCGTTGACGACGGTCAGCCGCGCGGTCTGGCCCTGCTTCAGCCGGATCAGCGGCGCGGGCACGGTGCCGTTGATGCCAATCGCGCGGCTGACCTTGCCGTCGATCCGCATCGTCTGGCGTGCGATGCGCAGCCTGATGTCGCTTCCCGATACGGTGGGAATGGGAGCCGCGATGCCGGGTGACACCGGCTGCGCCCAAGCCGGAAACCAGCTCGCCATCGCAGTCGCAGCAGCGCCGCCGCCCAGAGCCGCACCGACGAACCGACGCCTGTCTATCTGCATGTTCTTCCTGACCGTTTCCGCTGTCTCTTAAGAACCATACGCGGGCGCCGCTGGCGACCCTCACCAAAAACGCCTCGGCCGGCGTATCGTCGGATCAAAGTTCGGCCAGCAAGGCTTTCAAGCGAATCCGCGCCCGATACAGGCGCGTTTCGACCGCCTTCTCGCTGACGTTCAACATCGCCGCCGCCTCGGCCTGGCTGACCTCCTCCACCCCGCGCAGAACGAGAACCTCGCGCAGCTTCTGGGGCAGCCTCGCCATCGCGGCCTGGACGCGGGCGAGTTCGGAGCGGTCGTCCGCCTCCCTGTCGGGAAGCGGCGTGTCGCTGACGACGGCGTGCGCGGCTTCGATGGGGAGCGCGCGCGCGAAGAAAGCGCGTACCTTGCGCCGCCGCGCCCAGTCGCGGCACTTGTTGATCGCGATGCGGCTGATCCAGATGCGAAACGGTCGTTCGCCGTCATAGCGGTCGATCGCCGCGAAAGCCGCGACAAAGGCTTCCTGGGTCAGGTCCATCGCCTCGTCGACATCGCCGACCTGCCGGACGATCAGCCCGAAAACCGCTCCCTTGTAGCGCGCCAGCAGCTCACGATAGGCGCGCTCGCGCCCCGCACGAGCCTGCGCTGCCAGCTCCTTGTCGGAGCATTGCGAAAGGTCGGAACTCACCGCGCATCGGCGGTCAGCGCCTTGACCACGCTCTTGTCGAACATCCGCGCCTGATCGCGGTCGAGGACGGCGCGCATCGCGAAGAGATGTTCCAGCGTTTCCTTTTGCAGCGTTCCCATGACCCGATGGCTATGGTCGATCGCCTCGGTCACGCGCGGGCCATAGCCATGCTCGGCCTCGATCGCCTGCGCGAGCCGCACGTTGGCGGCGCGCATCTCCTGCTCCAGCGCACGGCGGCGGCCGGCGAAATCGGCTTCGATCTTCTCGATCCGGGCCTCCTGCTGCGCCGTCAGGTGGAGCTGGCTGTGAAGCAGTGCATGCAGTTCGGTCTCGTTGGCCCTTGGTGCCTGCGTGACCATGCGCCCGATGAACACGCCAGCGATGGCGGCGGCGAAGGCGATGAGCCCGACAAGAAGCATGCGGCGCGACGGCATCTACTGCGCATCCAGCAAGGTCGAAGGGGCGAGCACGCTGGCCGGTCCAAGCGGGCTGAGCGGGCTGGCCGCGACCGCCGGCTGCACGACCGCGCTGCCCGCGACGATGCCCCCGCCCAGCGATACGAAGGCGGCGAGCGCCATCGCCCGGCGCATCGCCGCCGCCTCGCGGCGACGCACGCCAAGCGCGAGGATGATCCGGTCGTCGAGCGCATCCAGCGCCGCCGGCGCATCGATCCTGCCCAAGATGCGAAGTTCGTCGTCCATGACCCGTCCTGCCGACTACCCACTCCCCTATAAGCATACGCGGCGGCGGCGATCATCCCTCAAACGACGCGACGATCACAGCTGCACGCGATCAAGGCGCGGCGACAGGAGATGCACCGCGGCGAGCGCCAGGAAATAGGCACAGGCAGCAACGCCGAACAGCACCGTGTAGTTGTCGGGATCGGCATCGAGGACCCAACCGGTTCCCTTCGCCATCAGCATGCCGCCAATCGCGCCCATCGTCCCGCCGATGCCCACCACCGACCCGACCGCCCCGCGCGGGAAGGTGTCGGACGGAAGCGCGTAGAGATTGGCCGAAAAGGCCTGATGCGCCGCCGTCGCAAGGCCGATCACCAGCACCGCGAGCCAGACATTGTCGATGCTTTGGGCGAAGAAGATCGGCACCACCGCACAGGCGCAGATGAACATCGTCATTTTACGCGCGAAATTGGCGCTCCGTCCCGCCTTCATCAAGCGCGACGACAGCCATCCGCCCGCGACCGATCCGACATCGGAGAGCAGATAGATGGCGGCCAGCGGCAGACCGAAGGTCAGCAGGTTGAGGTCATAACGCTCGAGCAAATAGCCCGGAAGCCAGAAGAGAAAGAACCACCAGATCGGGTCGATGAAGAATTTGCCGAGCGAATAGGCCCAGGTTTCGCGGCGGGTGAGAACGGCGCCATAGCCCATCGGGGTGACGGGGTCGGCGGGGTCCTGCTCGATCCAGGCGAGTTCGGCCTCGCTCACCTTCTTGTGCTCGCGCGGGCGGCGGTACATCACCAGCCAGAAGCCGAGCCAGATGAAAGCGGCGAGCCCGGTGACGACGAACGCCGTCCGCCAGCCCCAGGCGACGACGATCAGCGGTACGACAAGCGGGGTGATGATCGCGCCGATATTCGCGCCCGCGTTGAAAATGCCGATCGCGAGCGCGCGCTCCTTCGCCGGGAACCATTCGGTCACCGCCTTGATGCCCGCCGGGAAGTTGCCCGATTCGCCGATCCCGAGCCCGAAGCGCGCCATCGCGAACTGCGTCATCGAATAGGCGCCGCCGTGTGCGATATGCGCGAGCTGCCAGATCACGAAGGCGATGGCGTAGCCGAGGCGCGCGCCGATCATGTCGACGACCTTGCCGAACCCGATATAACCGATCGCATAGGCGAACTGGAACCAGACGATGACGCCGGCATAATCGGCCTCGGACCATTTCAGATCCTCCATCAGCGTCGGTTTCAGGACGCCAATCATCTGGCGGTCGACATAGTTGATCACGGTCGCGGCGAAGAGCAGCGCGACGATGCCCCAGCGATAGCGCCCTGCCCGCGCCGCGGCCGCCCGAATTGGCTGTTCCTGTCCCATGCCCTCTCCCGATTTCACTGTTCTTGGCTCGCGAGCGCGCCGCGGTCCATCTTTGACGTCATCGTGGCTACACAATTGCCAGCGCTGGCACAAGAGACTATAGCCCCGTGGAAGATGCCCATCACGAGCGAATGGAGAGGTAAATGCCCGAGCTTTCCCTGAACCCCGACCGGCTGTTCCCCGCCGATCCGTCGACGCGGGGCATTGCGCGGTCGCTCTACGAAACGGTCGCCGACCTGCCGATCATCTCGCCTCACGGGCACACCGACCCCGCATGGTTCGCGACCGACGATGCGTGGGAGAATGCGACCGAATTGTTCCTCGCGCCCGACCATTATGTCTTCCGCATGCTCTACAGCCAGGGCATCGACCTCGACGCCCTGCGCGTGCCGCGGCTGGACGGCGTTCCCGCGACCGATCCGCGCGCGGCCTGGCGGCTGTTCGCAAGCCACTATCACCTGTTCCGCGGCACGCCGTCGCGCATGTGGCTCGACCATGTCTTCGTCGACGTCTTCGGCTTCGACCGGCTGCTCGATGCGTCGAGCGCCGACGATTATTACGACCGCATCAACGCCGCGCTCGCGACCCCCGGCTTCCGCCCGCGCGCACTGTTCGAACGCTTTCGGATCGAATTTCTCGCGACGACCGAGGGCGCCGACGATCCGCTCGAGCATCATGCCGCGATCCGCGATTCGGGCTGGCAGGGCCGCGTCGTCACCACCTATCGCCCCGATTCGGTGATCGACGTCGAGCATGAGGCCTTCGGCGGTGCGCTCGCGGCGTTCGGCGCGCTGACCGGCGAGGACGTCCATAGCTGGAGCGGCTACCTCGCCGCGCACCGCAAGCGCCGCGCCGACTTCCGCGCGGCGGGCGCGACCGCGACCGACCATGGCTTCGCCACGGCGCAGACGGCGAACCTGTCGGCGGCCGAAAGCGAGGCGCTGTTCGGGCGCATCCTTTCGGGCGAATGGTCGCCCGCCGATGCCGAACTCTTCCGCGCCCAGATGCTGACCGAAATGGCGAAGATGAGCGTCGAGGACGGCATGACGATGCAGATTCATCCGGGTGCGTGCCGCAACCATAATGCGCAGCTGTTCCGCAGCCACGGCCGCGACAAGGGCGCCGATATCCCGACGCGCACCGATTATGTGCGGGCGCTGAAACCGATGCTCGACGTCGTCGGCAACGAGCCCGACCTGACGGTCATCCTCTTCACCCTCGACGAAAGCAGCTATGCGCGCGAGCTGGCCCCGCTCGCCGGTCATTACCCGTGCCTGCGGCTCGGCCCGTCGTGGTGGTTCCACGACAGCCCCGAAGGGATGCGCCGCTTCCGCGAGATGACGACCGAGACCGCCGGTTTCTACAACACCGTCGGGTTCAACGACGACACGCGCGCCTTTTTCTCGATCCCCGCGCGCCACGATGTCGCGCGGCGCATCGATTGCGGCTTCCTCGCGCGTCTCGTCGCCGAAGGGCGGCTGGCCGACTGGGAAGCGGCCGAACTCGCCTATGAACTGACCAACGGCCTTGTCCGCAAGGCTTATAAGCTCGATGTCCCCGCGAAGACGGCGCAGCCCGCATGACGCGCCTCGCCAACGGGACGTTGAGCCGCTTGCCCGACCCCGTCGCCCGGCCCGGCTACGATCGCGCGGCGATGCTGCGCGGCGTCGTCCATTTCGGCCCGGGCGCCTTCCATCGCGCGCATCAGGCCGCGGCGTTCGACACGCTGCTCGCGCATGATCCGCGCTGGGGAATCACCGGCGTCAGCCTGAACTCGACCTCCGTCGCCGACGCGCTGGGCCCGCAGGACGGGCTCTACACGCTCGCGCTGCTCGACGCCGAGACCGGATATCGCGTGATCGGATCGATCGCTCATGTCCTGACGGGGGACGAGCGCGAGGCGATCCACGCGGCGCTCGCCGCGCCGGCGACGCGCATCATCAGCACCACCGTCACCGAAAAGGGCTATTGTCTCGGCCCCGACGGAAAGCTCGATTTCGACCATCCGGCGATCGCCGCCGATCTCGCCCAACCGGCGGAACCCAGGTCGGCGATCGGCTGGATCGCCGCGGGCCTCGCCGCACGGCGGCACGCAGGGCTGGGCGGCGTGACCGTGCTTTCCTGTGACAATCTCGCCGACAACGGCCGCAAGGTCGGTGCGGCGGTGCGCGCCTTCGCCGCGGCGACCGACCCCGACACGGCGCGCTGGATCGGGGACGAGGTCCGTTTCCCGAATGCGATGGTGGATTCGATCACGCCCGCGACCGACGATGCGCTTCGCAACCGGGTCGCCGCGGCGATCGGTATCGAAGACGCCTGGCCGATCCAGCGCGAGCGCTTCACCCAATGGGTGATCGAGGATGATTTCGCCGGCGAGCGCCCCGAACTCGAACGCGCGGGCGTGACCTTCACGCGCGATGTCCATGGCTATGAGGCCGCGAAGCTCCGCCTGCTCAACGGCGCGCATTCGACGCTCGCCTATCTCGGACTGGGTCTGGGCCATGGCAATGTCGCGCAGGCCATGGCGGATACGCGCCTTGCCGCCTTCATAGGACGACTGATGCGCGAAGACATCGCGCCATCGCTGTCGCCCCCCGCCGGGCTCGACCTTTCGGCCTATATCGGCGATATTTTGGCCCGTTTCGCTAATCCGGCGATCGATCATCGGCTGTCGCAGATCGCGTGGGACGGCTCGCAGAAACTGCCCTACCGCATCCTCGACACGGTGCGCGATGCGCGCGCGGCCGGGCGGCCGACCGGTCGGCTCGCGGTTCCCGTCGCCGCATGGCTGCGCTTCATCGAACGCGCGGCGGAAGGCGGTCAGCGCATCACCGACCCGCTCGCCGATCGCTTGCTCGCCCATGGTGGCGATTGGCGCGCGATCCTCACCATGCGCGAGGTTTTCAGCGACCTGTCGGCGGACGATGTCTTCGTCGAGGCGGTCGGCCGGGCGCGGACCGCTCTCATGGATCCCCAGGGTTTCGGCGCCTTGGCGGCAGCCTGATCAAAGGGGAGGCGACGCGGTCGAGCCGCCCTCCACGATCACGAGTGCCGCCCCGAGGTCGGATCGTTCGGGCACGCCCTCGATCAGGTCGAGCAAACACCGCGTCGTTTTTTG
>Ga0182747_1000448_pt1 | contig 39938 bp, 57 predicted proteins | sample eDN3rd30CBELigBY_FD_128526 | JGI IMG/M metagenome (GOLD analysis project Ga0182747, IMG submission 128526) | Enriched backyard soil microbial communities from Emeryville, California, USA - eDNA 3rd pass 30_C BE-Lig BY (version 2) (version 2) | ecosystem: Environmental > Terrestrial > Soil >... | reverse complement strand
TGTTCCCTCACGCGCAGAAAATTTCCCCTTTTCAAATTGGAATTCAAATGGCTGGAGTCAAAGGACGCAGCGGTGGCGCTCGTTCGGGCGCCGGCCGCCCACGCAAAAAAGTAGATGACACACCGAAGGACCCGCCGCCGCTGCTTCAGGCAGACGACATGCTGGACCTTCTGCAGAAAGTGGCGCTCGGGCAGTTAGAGGCCACCTCCCTGCAGGTGCGTGCCGCCATCGCCGCGGTGCAATACACGCATGCCAAGAAGGGCGAGGGCGGCAAGAAGGACGCAGAGAAAGAGGCTGCAAAGCGGGTTTCCGAGCGATTCTCGGCCCCACAGCCTCCCACAAAGCTGCGCGTCGTCGGAAGCTAATTCATGGAATGGACAACCGCGTGCCCAGACTGGGCGGACCGCCTGCGCGAGCGCCGGTCAATCATTCCCGCGCCGATCTTCGAAGACCAAGCCGCTTTCGCGCTGAACATCTTCAAGCAGCTTCGGGTGGTGGACCTCCCGGGAAAGCCGACGTTCGGTGAATGCTCTGAAGAGTGGGTTTTCGATTTCGTGCGCGCCATCTTCGGGGGCTACGAGGCGGAGACTGGAAAGCAGTTGATTCGCGAGTATGGCTTGCTGATCAGTAAGAAAAACACGAAGTCCACTATCGCGGCCGGGATCATGCTCACGGCCCTGGTGATGTGCTGGCGCGAGGAAGAGGAACACTTGATCCTGGCGCCGACGAAAGAGGTGGCCGATAACAGCTTCAAGCCGGCCGCCAGCATGATTCGTGCAGACGAGGATCTGTCGGACATGTTTCACATCCAGGATCACATCCGCACCATCACCCACCGGGTGACGCGCAACAGCCTAAAGGTTGTGGCCGCTGACACTGACACGGTGTCGGGCAAGAAGTCCGGCCGTGTCCTGGTGGACGAGCTGTGGCTCTTCGGCAAGCGTGCAAATGCCGCGGCGATGTTCATGGAGGCTTTGGGCGGCCAGGTGTCCCGCGATGAGGGATGGGTCATCTACTTGACCACGCAGAGCGACGATCCCCCGGCCGGCGTGTTTAAGGAAAAGCTCGACTACTGGCGCGACGTGCGCGACGGCAAGGTGGAGGATCGGAAGACCCTGGGGATTCTGTACGAGTTCCCGGATGAAATGGTTGAGGCGAAAGCCTACCTACTGCCCGAGAACTTCTACATCACCAACCCGAACCTTGGCCGCTCGGTCAGCGCGGAATGGTTGTCGGACGAGCTCAAGAAGCACCTGACGAAGACCGACGGCTCCAGCCAAAAGTTTCTCGCCAAGCATCTGAACGTGCAGATCGGCATGAACTTGCGTTCGAACCGCTGGGCCGGCGCCGACTTCTGGGTGGCGCAAGGCGACCCCGGCCTGGCCGCGTTGGATGCCTTTCTGGACCGCTGCGAGGTGGTTGTCGTTGGCATTGACGGCGGCGGCCTGGACGATTTGCTGGGCTTCGCCCTGCTTGGCCGAGAGGTCGGTACTCGGCGCTGGCTGCACTGGGGGCGTGCGTGGGCGCACAAGATCGTGCTCGAGCGCAGGGCAGAAATCGCGCCCGCGCTGCAGGACTTCGAGAAGCAGGGCGACCTGCGGATCGTTGAGCGCCCCGGTGACGATGTTGCCGAGGTGGCCGACATCGTTTGCCGCGTGCGCGATCGCGGTCTTCTGCCCGAAAAGCTGTGCATCGGCGTGGACGGCTCGGGTATCGGCGACATCGTTGATGAACTGACCAGCCCCGGCCGCGATTTCACGCTTGAGGAGATCACCGCCATTTCGCAGGGCTGGCGCCTGAACGGTGCAATCAAGACGACCGAGCGCAAGGTCGCCGGCCAAGAGATGCTGCACGGGGGGCGCCCGCTCATGGCCTGGTGCGTCGGCAATGCGAAGACCGTCCAGCAGGGCAACGCGCTGGCCATCAATAAGCAGGTGTCCGGCAGCGCAAAAATCGACCCGCTCATGGCGCTCTTTGACGCCGTTTTCCTCCTGTCGCTCAACCCTGAGCCGCGGGGGCTTCAGAGCCTGGACGGGTTCTTCGCCAACCCTATCGTTATCGGATAAATCTATGAAGGCAGCAATCATTCTGCTGGTGCTCTTGCTCCTGGCAGGCGTTGCCATGCTCGCCGGCGGCGTCTACCTGCTGGCAGGGCCTGGTTGGTGCCTGATCAGCGGCGCAACTGTGGCCTTCGTGGTCGCCATCTACTTGCTTCGCGGCATCCGGGGGGTGACGCATGGCCAATAGGTCGTTTTCGAAGGTTCTGGCCCGCAGCTTTGCCCCCGCTGTCAGGTCGGCAGCTCCGGACGGCGTGAAATCGAGCGTAAGCGACTGGATCGGGCGCAAGTTGGGCCTGGCGGACACCGCATTCTGGGCTGCATGGGCCGGTGGCGCTTCGGCCAGCGGCAAGGCGGTGACCGCTCAGTCCGCGCTGACGCTCTCGGCCGTATGGAGCTGCGTCCGGCTGTTGGCCGAGACGATCGCCACGCTGCCGTTTGACCTCTATCGCAGGCAAGGACGCGAGGCGGTCGAGGCGACGGACCTGGAGCTATACGCGCTACTGCGCCACCAGCCCAATGCCGACATGACATCGGTGCAGTTCTGGGAAGTGCTGGTTGCGTGCCTACTGCTGTGGGGAAACTCGTTCGCCGAGAAGCGAATGAGCAAGGGGCGGATCGTCGCGATAGATCTGCTCTATCCGTGGCGGATGCAGGTGCGCCGGCTGACCGACGGATCGATCGAGTACCGCTACAACGACATAGACGGCACGCACCGGGTGATTCCCGAGGATCGAATGTGGCATATCGCCGCCTTCAGCCTGGACGGCCTTCTGGGCATGTCCACGATCCGGTACGGCGCCAACGTGATCGGGGCGTCCCTGGCGGCTGATGAGGCAAGCGCCAAGATCTTCGCCAATGGGCTGAATGTAGGCGGCGTCCTTTCCACGGACAAGATCCTGAGTCCGGCCCAGCGCACGGAGCTGGGCGACAGCCTATCGGCCAAGTTCGCCGGCGCGATGAATTCGGGCAAAACGATGGTGCTCGAGGCCGGCATGAAGTACCAGCAGGTGCCCATGAACCCCGAGGATGCGCAACTGCTCGCTACCCGCGCGTTCAACGTCGAGGAGATCTGCCGCTGGTTCCGCGTGCCGCCCTGGATGGTGGGGCACACTGAGAAATCCAGTAGCTGGGGAACGGGGATCGAACAACAGATGATCGCGTTCCTGTCGTTCTCGCTCCGGCCTTGGCTGACGCGCATCGAGCAGTCCATACGCAAGTCCCTGCTGGCGCCGGCAGAACGGCCGCAGTACTTCGCCAAGTTCAACGTCGAAGGACTGCTGCGGGCCGACAGTGCGGCGCGCGCGGCGTTCTATTCCGTGATGACGCAGAACGGCATCTACACGCGCGATGACTGCCGGCTCAAGGAGAACCTGCCGGCGCGCGGCGGCAATGCCGACGTGTTGACTGTGCAATCCAACCTGCTGCCGATCGACAAGCTCGGCGAGACCGCCGGCGCGGAGCAAGCCAAGTCCGCGTTCTCCGCCTGGCTGGGCCTTCCGACATTTGAGGACAAGACATGAAGCGCAAAGACGCAGCGATGCACATCCGCTCGTTCGATTACGACGTAAAGGCCGTTCAGGATGACGGCCTTTTTTCTGGCTACGGCTCGGTCTTTGGCGTCGTCGATTCATACAACGAGGTCGTCGCCCCGGGGGCGTTCACGGACAGCATCGAGCAGACGCGGGCGAAGGGGCGGACGTTTCCGGTGCTATGGCAGCACCGCAGCGGTGAACCCATCGGCAACTGGGACATCGACCAGTTGAAGGAAGACGCTCACGGGCTGCACGGCACCGGCCAGCTTTGGCTCGATGACGCCACCTACGCCAAGACCGCATATCGCGGCATGAAGACGCGCGCGATCACGGGCCTTTCCATTGGCTACTACGTGCGCGAGGACAGCTACGACGAAAAGGCGCGCATCCGCACGCTCAAGCGCCTGGACCTGGTGGAAATCTCCATCGTGACGGCGCCGGCGAACGAGGAGGCACGCGTTGACGCAATCAAGGCCCGGATCGCCCACGGGGGAATGCCGGACCTTCCCGATTTTGAGCGGTTCCTGCGCGAGGCAGGCTTCTCGAAATCTCAGGCCGCGGTGATCGCCAACCGTGGACTGAAACACCTGCTTGACCGGAGCGAGTCCGGGGGCGAGGCGAAAGAAGAAACCGCTGGACTGATCAAGCAGATCGGCCGGCTCCAACTCCCGACTTTTTAAAGGTACACAAATGGGCCGCTATACCAATCTGGCACACAAGCACGAATTCGGCCGCAAGTCCGCCGACAACGCGGGGCGTCTGGATGACACCCTGGAAATCAAGGCGCTGGTCAAGGCGCTGAACGAGCGCGACGAAGAGATCAAGATCTTCGCCGAAAAGGCCTCGTCCGAGATCAAGGAACACGGCAAGATTCTGTCGGACACCCAGGGCATCCTGGAGACGCTTTCCAAGGGCGGTATCGCTCTGAACGAGCGTTTGGTCGAGCTCGAGCAGAAGATGGCCCGCCGTGGCGCCGCCAATGACGACCAGGCCGAAAAGTCCATCGGCGAGCAGTTCACCGAATCCGACGACTTCACCGGCTTGGCCGCGAAGGGCCGCGGCATCGCTCGCATGAACGTCAAGGCGGTCACCAGCATCACCAGCTCGACCACGGGCACTGGTGGCGTGGGCGCCGCGATTCAGCCGACGCGCGTGCCTGGCATCATCTCGGGCCCGGATCGCCCCTTCACCATCCGTGACCTGATCATGCCGGGCCGTACCGGTTCGAACTCGGTCGAGTTCGTGCAGGAATCGGGCTTCCAGAACATGGCGGCTCCGGTGGCCGAAACGGCGCTCAAGCCGCAATCGGACCTGTCCTTCGAGCTGAAGACCACGACGGTCAAGACGATCGCTCATTGGTTCCTGGCTTCCAAGCAGGTTCTGGCCGATATCCCGCTGCTGCAGAGCTACATCAACGGTCGCGCGATCTTCGGCCTGAAGTACGTCGAGGAAAACCAGATCCTTGCCGGCGACGGCACCGGTCAGAACCTCCTGGGCCTGATCCCGCAGGCGACGCCGTTCAACGAATCGCTGCGCCAGGCCGGCGACACCAAGATCGACCTGCTGCGCCGGGCGATTCTGCAGGTCCGCATCGCCGAATACCGCGCCAGCGGCATCGTGCTCAACCCCGTGGACTGGGCTGACATCGAACTCCAGAAGGACGAGCAAGGCCGTTACATCTGGGTCAACGTGGTGGAAGGTGGCGTGCCGCGCCTCTGGAAGCTGCCGGTTGTGGACACGACTGCCGTGCCCGAAGGCGAATTCCTGGTTGGCGCCTTCAACATCGCCGCCCAGGTGTTCGACCGTGAAGACGCCGCCGTGGAAGTTTCGACGGAAGACAGCGACAACTTCCGCAAGAACATGGTGACGATCCGCGCCGAGGAACGCCTGGCGATGGCGGTCTACCGCCCCGAGTCGTTCGTCCACGGCGAGTTCGCCGACACCACGCCGTAAGGCGGCGCCAGCAGATGAGCGGGCCGGGCCCAGCCGCGGCCCGCTCAACAGGAGCAAGTCATGTCGTTTATCGCACGCAAAGGCTTCCTCAACGGGAGCGAATACCAGCGACGCGGGCGCCCGATCGATGTGTCGGGTGAACGCGCGCGAGAACTGCTTCAGCTCGGCCTGATCGCCGAGGTGGGAGACAAGGCAGCGCCGGCGCCGCAGAACAAGATGAACCCGCAGCCGGAGAACAAGGGGGCGGGCGAACGGCCGGCAGCAGATCACACTGCCTTGCTGTCGCAGAACGCGCCCGAGATCATCGGGGCACTCGCCGAGATCGCTGATCCGGCCCTGCTGCCGTCCCTTTTGGCTGCCGAGCAGTCCGGCAAGGCGCGCAAGTCGGTCCTGGAGGCGATCCAAGCGGCCATCTCGTCCACGGGGGCATGAATGGAACTGGTCACCACCGAACTGCTGCGCTCGCACTGCCGCGCGGACGCTACGGATGATCTTCTGCTCGAGGTCTACGGATCGACGGCGGAGGAGAACGCGCAGGCCTATCTGAATCGCCGCGTGTACCCGACTGCTGCCGCGCTGGCTGAGGCAGCCCTGGCGGGAACTGCGGGCGACGATCCGATGGTGGTGACCCCTGCAATCCGTGCCGCGGTGCTGCTGATCGCTGGAAGCCTGTACCGAAACCGCGAGGAAGGTCCCGACTCTCGCACGCTGCCGGTCGGCGCCCAGGCGCTGCTGCAGCCTAACCGAGTGGGGTTGGGCGTATGAGCATCGCTGCTGGAAGTCTGCGCCGCCTCGTGCGAATCGAACGCCGCGAGACCGGGACGGATGACGCGGGCCAGCCAAATGGCGCATGGGTGGAAGTGGCCACCGTGTGGGCGGACCCTCGCGGCCAGACCGGGATGGGTTCCATCACGCGCAACCAGGAGAACGTGGGGGCGTCGATCAACGCCTATAGCTTCCGGATCCGCTTTCGCCGCGGGCTTGACCAGGGCATGCGCTTGCTTGAGCTGGAGGACGGCGTCCCGGTTGGCGACCCATTCGACATCAAGAACGTTCGCATGGACCTGGCGGGCCGCGAATGGACGGACGTGATCTGCGAACAGGGTGGCGGCGATGGCTAAGGGGCTGCAGGCGACGTTTGACACCTCCGGCTGGTTTGCGGGCCTTGATCGTTTGCTGGGACCCGCACGGGTCAGCCTGGCGCGCTCAATGGCCGTTGCTGGCGGCGAGGTGCTGCGAGATGAGGCCAAGGCGCGGGTGAACACGCACAACGGCGTTTTGGGCGCCGCCATCTACCTTGCCTTCCGGGAGCGGTACTCGACAGATCAAGAAGTCCAGTACGCCGTCACCTGGAACAAGCGTAAGGCGCCTCACGGCCACCTGGTGGAGTTCGGCCACTGGCAGATCTATCCGGTGATCAAGAAGGCCGACGGAACCTATGTGACCGACAAGCGCCGCAAGCTTGCAACGCCCAAGTGGGTGCCTGCCTATCCGTTCCTGCGGCCGGCGTATGAGGCCGCGTCAGCACGTGCGCAGGCAGCGATGATTCAGCGCGGGCGGCAACGCTTGCCCGAGCTTCTCGCGGGGCAGGAGGTGAACGATGACCCTTGAGTCCAAGTTGAAGGCGCTTCTGGGGCCGTTGGTCGGCGGGCGCGCGTATCCGGATGTCACGCCTGACAAACCGGTATTCCCGCTGATCGTCTATCAGGGCGCCGGAGGGCAAGAACAGTGGTACGTCGAGCGCAAGCGTCGCGAGAAGCGGCACCAGCGTTTGCAGGTGTTTGTTTGGGCCGATACGCGGGCGCAGGCGAGTTCCATTGCCGATCAGGTCGGCACCGCCCTGTGCGAAAGCGACTTTCCTGCTGTTGAGCCGTATGGCTCGCCCACCAGCCTCTACGAAGAGGCGATCAAGAAGTATGGCACCCGCCAGGACTTCGGTATCTGGTTCCTTCCCTCCTGACCTTTCCCCGCTTCTACATCGAACCCGGCCTCGCGCCGGGCTTTTCATTTGAGGAACACAAATGTCTTCCATCTTCATCAACGGCACGCGGTATTCCATCTCGACGGAGCTCGCCGCGGCCGCCGCCATCTCGGCCATCTCCAATGCGAATCCGGCTGTTGCCTCCGCGGTCGCCCCGCCGGAAGACGGCTCCATCCTGGTTCTGAAATCGGCGTGGACCAATCTGAGCGAGACCGTGGCGCGCAGCGCCAATGCAGACACCGACAGCTTCGAGCTGGAAGGCGTGGACACCACGAGTACCGTCCTGTTCCCGGCAGGCGGGGGCGCTGGCTCCTATCAGGAAGTCAGTTCCTGGGTAGATCTGGACCAGGTGCGCGACGTGGTGATGGCCGGCGGCGACCAGCAGTTCTTCAACTATCAGTACGTCGAAGATCCGACCAGCCGCCAGCGCCAGAAGCCGACCTTCAAGAACGCGATGACCATGACGGTCTCGCTGGACTACGACCCGGACAAGCCTTGGTATGCCGCGTTGATCGAGGCGGACCGCTTGCGCGAGCCCGTCGTCGTGCGCGGCGTGCTGCCCAACGGCTCGACGCTCTTCTACTACGCCTATCCCTCGTTCAACAAGGTCCCCGTCGGCCAAGTGAACGAGAACCTTCAGAACACGGCGGTTTTCTCCCTCATCGCCGATCCCATCCGCTACGAGGCCGCGTAATGACGTTCAAGATCAAAGCCAACCCGACCATCGACGCCAGCATTACCATCGTCGGCCAGGGGCGCGAGCAGCAACTGAACGTCACGTACCGCCACATGACCGGCAAGGAGTACGACGCGTTGATGAAGCAGTTGGCGGCCGATGAAATTTCGACCGCCGACCTGTTGCTCCTGCTGATCGAAAAGTGGGACGCCGACATGGCCGTGAGCAAGGAGTCGATTGACTTGCTCTGCGAGCATCAGCCCGGCGCCGATCTGGCAATCGCGAGCGCTTTCAACGACGCAATCCGGGTCGAGCGCAAAAAAAACTGACCGAGGCTGTGGCGGCGTTCCTTTGGGAGCCGCCATCAGCCGCAACGTTAGCGATGGCCGGGTTAAAGCTCAGCGATTTTCCCCGGCCGTGCGCCGAACTCTGGCAAGAGCACGTGCCGGCGTTCAACCTGTTCACGCGCAACTACACGCAGTGGCGTGTGGGAGCGGGAGGGCCGATAGGGCTGGATTACGGGGTCCTGTATCACGACCTGGACCGTCAAGAGCTTCCCAGGGCGGAGCAGCAGGAAATCATGGACGTTCTCCGGATCATCGAGCGGGCGGCCCTGGAAATCTTCCATAAGAGTTGAACATGGCACAGGAAAGCATTGGCACCGCGCGGCTAGACATCGTCGTAGATACCTCGCAATTCGACGCCGCGATTGCTTCGGCCAAGCGCGGTACCAGCGACATGTCTCAGTCCGCGCAGGCGGACTATACGAAGCTCGCAGCCGCTGAGCGCCGCCGTGTTGACGCCCTGGTGAACCAGGCCAACACCATCGGCATGACGCGGAAGGAGCAGATCCTTTACAACGCTGCCCTGCGCGGTGTGCCCACGTCGATTCTGGACGAGCTCAAGACCAAGCTGTCGGCGACGGGGGCGGCCGCAGCCGGCGCCACCAAGCAGATGAATCAGTATGGGGTGAGCGCTGCACAGCAGGCAGCAGCGCTTCGCGGCGTGCCGGCGCAGCTCACGGACATCGTGGTTTCGTTGCAGGGCGGCCAGCAGCCTCTTACGGTGTTGCTGCAGCAGGGCGGTCAGTTGAAGGATATGTTCGGCGGCATCGTGCCGGCGGCGCGAGCGCTCGGCAGCACGATTCTGGGATTGGTAACGCCGTGGACGGTCGCAGCAGGCGCTGTAGCACTCTTTACCTCCGCTGTCGTCGCGAGCAAAGGCGAGCAGCCGGAGTTCACCAAGACGCTGATCCTGACAGGTAACGCGGTTGGCCAAACTGCGGCCGGCATGTCGAACCTCGCCACGCGTATCGCCGACGTGGCTGGGTCTCGCGGCAAGGCGGTAGACGCGCTCAATCTGATCGCCGGTTCTGGAAAGATCGCCGGACAGAATATCGAGGCGGTCGGTGAGGCGGCGGTCGCGATGAACCGTGCCACGGGCAAGGCCCTTGCCGACACGGTGCAGGAGTTCGAAACGCTCCGCGGCAAGCCGGCCGAGGCAATCGCCGCACTGAACGAGCAGCAGCATTTTCTGACGCTCGAGATCTATCAGCAGATCGCCGGCCTGGAGCGCCAAGGACGCACGCAGGAAGCTGCTGCGCTGGCGCAGCGGACCTATGCGGACGCAGTCAAGCAGCAGGCCGACGAAGTGCGGCAGAGCCTCGGCACGCTTGAAACGGCGTGGAACGCAGTAACGCAGGGGGCCAGCAGCGCGTGGGAGGCCATGAAGAGTTTCGGCCGGGCGCCGACCTTCGACCAGATCACGGCACAGCTAAGGACCGTCAACGCCGAGCTGAGGCAGCTTCGCGATAACGCGGCCCCTCAGGACGACGAAACCAAGGCATTCGTTGGAGATGGCGGACGTGCGGCGCGGCGTCGGGCGAAACCGCTCGAGCGGGACCAAAATCGACTGATCGCTGAGGCTGCAGCGCTTCAGGATCAGGCCGACCAGGCCGCGGTTGTGGGCTGGCAGAAGCGGCAGGAAGCCGAAAAGATCGCGGCCGCGGCCCGCCTGTCATCCCTCGCCAAGGAGACCGAGACAAATCGGCAGAAGCGCGAGCGCGAAATCGCCCAGGTCAAGAAGGACGCCGAGCTCACAGGGGCGACACTCGAGACGCAAAAGAAGCTGATCGACCAGATCAACGACAAGTACAAGGACCCCGCGGCCAAGGCGTTCACGGAAGACGCGGCGACCAAGCTCCTGCAGCAGTACCGCGAGGCTGAAGCCTCCTTGCAGGCCCAGATCACCAGTGAGGGCAAGCTGGCCACCTGGGGGCAAAAGCGTGCCGAGTTCGAGCAGCAGATTGCGGACCTGAAGGACAAGAAGGTCCTGACGGCGGATCAAAAGAGCCTGCTCGCTCAGCAAGACCTGCTGCGCCGCCAGCTTGATCTGAACGTGGCTGCGGAGAAGGAGCTACGCACCAAGCAAGAGACCGCCAAGGTTGACGCCCTGCGCGCCAGCCTGGCCGCCACTCGGGATCTGGAGCAGCAGCAGTATGCGGACCAGGTGGCCGGGGTGGGGCTGGGTGACCGCGCGCAGGAGGAGCTTCGCGCGCGTCAGGCGATATTGCGGGACTACCAGCGCCAGCAGGCGCAGATCGACCGTTCGATGGCATCGGGTCAGATCTCGCAGGAGACCTACCGGAGCCAGACCGCTCTTCTGCAGGAACACCTGGATCTGCGTCTGTCGATGCAGCAGCAGTATTTCGACCAGGTCCGCGAAGCGCAGGGCAACTGGAAGAACGGGGCAACATCGGCGCTGGCGAACTATCTGGACTCCGCCGCGAACGTGGCCGGCCAGACCAAGACTTTGTTCTCCAATGCCTTTCAGGGAATGGAAGACGCGATCGTGCGATTCGCCACGACCGGCAAGTTGTCCTTCAAAGACTTCGCCACGTCGGTCATCGCTGATATGGCGCGCATTGCAGCGCGCCAGGCGGCTGCCGGGTTCTTGGGCAGCATCTTCACCACCCTTGCCGGAGCCGCAATTGGCGGCGCCACGTCTGCCGGGGTGACCGCCGGCGCGGGCTACCAGGGAACCGGCATGGCTGCTGTCGGCAGCACTGATGGGATGACGATGACGGGTTGGAGCTCGGTAGCCGGCGCGAGAGCGTCTGGAGGTCCGACTGCTGCCAATTCACTTTATCGCGTCAACGAGTTGGGCCCGGAACTGTACTCGGAAGGTGGGGAAACCTACTTGATGAGCGGCGCGAACGGTGGCTACGTCACCCCGCTGAAGCAGGCGGCTGCAGGTTCCAGTGGCGGAAGCGTCGTCAACGTCCAGGTCAATGTGAGCTCCGACGGAAACGTCAGCTCGTCGGCCTCTTCCGATCAGTACCGATCGTTCGGCGACGAACTGGGCAGGTTCGTGGATGAGCGCATTCAGCAGTTCCAGGTGCAGAGCTACCGCCCGGGGGGCTTGGCCTGGCGCCAACAAAACGGAGGGCTATCTTGAGCAGGGAAACATTCTCGTGGCGGCCGATCAACTCGCCGCAGGGCGAGATCAAGTTCCGGCGCACCGTAGCCCAGTTTGGTGACGGATACAGGCAGGCGGTCGGTGATGGCATCAACAACAAGATGCAGTCCTGGCCCCTGCAGTTCCAGGGCAGCGCGCAGGAGCTGGCGCCGATGCTGGATTTCTTGGACCGTCACGCTGGCGTTATGGCGTTCTATTGGACCCCGCCACTCGGCGTCCAAGGTGTGTACGAGGCGGTCGGCTACAACCCGGTTCCTGTCGGTGGAGGCGTCTACACCGTTTCCGTCACGTTTCAACAAATCGGCGCAGTGTGAGGTGAGGTTATGTCAGTTCCAGTCGAAGTACAGAAGCTGGATGCCGGAAACCTATTTGTGGGTTTTGAGATCGACTGCACCGGCATTGGTGGCAGCACTGAGCGCTACCACAACCACCGCGACGGGCCGATTGTCTGGCAGGGCAAAACGTACCTTCCCTGGGCAATCGAGGGTCGCAATTTCGAGCGAACCGGCAATGGAGAGCAGCCCCTCCCCGAGGTGTCTGTGGGCAACATCGGGCAAGACGACGACGGGAACCCAATACCGGGAGTCGTCACGGCGCTCTGTCTCGCGCTCGACGACCTGGTCGGTGCGAAGCTGATCCGCCGGCGCACGTTCACCAAGTATTTGGACGCGGAGAATTTCGAGGGCGGGAACCCGAGTGCGGATCCTACGGCGCATCTGCCGGACGAGGTGTGGACCATCTCCCAGAAACGGCTGGAGACCAAGCAGGCCGTGACGTTCGTGCTGACCTCTCCATTTCAGTTCGAGGGCGTTCAGTTGCCGCGACGGCAGATCATCGCTGGCAAGTGCGGCTGGCTTGTCATCGACGGGCCTGAGGGCGGCTACCGAGGCGCCTATTGCGGATACACGGGCAGCGCGATGTTCGATCGTGATGGAAACCCAGTTTCTGACCCGTCGCTGGACAAATGCGGTGGGCGTGTCTCGGACTGCAAGCGACGGTTTGGGGAGTGGCAACCCCTTTCTTTTGGCGGCTTTCCAAGCGCCGATAGGATTCGATGATGCGCGCAGCGATCAGAAGGAAAATCGAGGCGCATGCCTTGCGCGATTACCCGCGCGAGGCGTGCGGATTGCTCGTCGCCGACGGCGCCAAGCAGCGGTTCATTGCCTGCAGGAACATGGCCGAGGATGGGCAAGATTTCATCATCTCGGGCGAGGATTACGCGGCGGCAGAGGACCAGGGCCAGGTCATCGCTGTTGTTCATTCGCACATCGACAAGGACGCGACGCCGACTGAAGTCGATCTGGTCAGTTGCGAGGCGACGGGGCTGCCGTGGCACATCGTCAGCGTGAAGAAGAATGCGGGCGATGACGCACCGGGGATCGCGCATTGGCAGTCGTTCGCACCAAGCGGATACGTGGCGCCCCTGGTGGGACGGAATTTCCATCATGGGTCTTTGGACTGTTACGGGCTGATCCGAGACTTCTATCAGCGCGAGATGGACATTACGTTGCCAGACTTCGTTCGCCCCGATCGCTGGTGGGAAAAGCCGGAGTGCGGCGAAATCTACCTGGACAACTTCCAAGCGGCCGGGTTCGTTCAAGTCAGTGACGGTCCCCGGTATGGCGATGTCTTGCTGATGCAATACCGGAGCGACCGCACAAACCACGGGGGCGTGTTTCTTGGCGACGCCGAACTCAAGTCGCAGCCGGGGTTGCACCGCGTGCCGGGCGCCATGCTGCATCACGCCATGCCCCGGCTGTCTGAGAGGGTGGTCTACGGCGGGTACTGGGCTGACATCACCCGAATGATAGTGAGGTATGCGAGATGAGTGCAGCAACGATTGGACTGCCCGCTTCGGCGGGCTTTTTTGCGCCCGATCGCGTGCGGACGATTCGTCTGTACGGCTGGCTGGGCGCGAAATTCGGCCGGGTCCATCGATTCGTTTGCAACGACACGGCCGGCGCTATCCGCGCGCTTTGCCAGATGGTCCCGGGATTTCAGGCCGCCCTGTACGAGAGCAAGGATCGGGGTGTCGGCTATGCCTGCTTCATCGGCAAGCAGAACATTGCCGAGGGGGAGCTGAGCTTCCCTGTCGGACATGATGAGATCCGCATTGCGCCGGTGATCCAGGGTTCAGGTCGAGGCGGCGCTTTCCAGCTCATCCTGGGAGCGGTTTTGGTGGCAGCCGCATTCTTTACCGGGGGCGCAACGCTCGCCGCGAGCGGTGCCATCGCCTTCTCGGGTGTCGCCGGGCAAATGGCCTTCATGCTTGGCGTGGGGATGATCCTGGGCGGAGTGACGCAGCTTTTGACGAAGCAGCAGGCCGGCTTGTCTGGCGTGGACAGTCCCGACAACGGCGCCTCCTATAACTTCAACGGACCCGTGAACGTCACGGCGCAAGGAAACCCGGTCCCGGTCTTCTACGGTGAGATGACGATCGGATCCGTGACGGTGTCCGGCGATATGTATTCAGAGGACCAGCAATGACGATTCAGCTACTTGAGCGCAAGGGCGGTATGCGCATCGTGGGCTCGGGTGGTGGTGGCAAAGGAGGCGGCAGCGCCCGCACACCCGTTGAGCAGCCGGACAGCCTGCACAGTACCGCCTACGCCGTCTTGCTCGACGTGATTAGCAATGGCGAGGTGTACGGCCCGGTGCATCGGGGCGAGCCGTTGCGGTGCATTTATCTGGACGGTACGCCCATCCAGAACGAAAACGGCACGCTCAATTTTCCCAACGTACAGGTCGAGGTCCGGTACGGCACGCAGGACCAGGAGCACATTGCCGGCTTCCCCGCGTCGGCAGATGTGACCGCGGTGGGTGTGGATGTGAAGACCACGCAGCCCTGGACTCAACTCATTACCAACCCTGAGCTGTCGGCGGTGCGCGTGACGCTGCAATGGCCCCAGATACTGAAGGGGGTCGAGTCGGGCAAGAACGTTGGCGATCGCGTCGGCTACGCTATTGAGTATGCGATTGACCTCGCGGTCGGCAGTGGCGCCTTTGAAAATGTTCTGACGACGACCGTCGATGGGAAGTCGGTCGGCGGGTACAGCCGAACGCACCGGATAGAGCTTCCGGCCACCAACGCCGGTTGGACGATTCGCGTGCGCAGGTTGACGGCGGAGGCGAACAACTCCGCCATTGCCGATGCGATGAAGGTGATGAGTTTTGCGGAGGTGATCGACGGCAAGTTCCGATATCCCATGACCGCGCTGGTCGGTATCAAGATCGATGCCGCGCATTTCCAGAGCGTCCCGACGCGGGCGTATCGCTGGAAGGGTCAGATCATCCGAGTCCCGAGCAACTATGACCCGGAGACCCGAGCTTATACCGGCGTGTGGGATGGATCGTTTAAGCGCGCTTGGACCGACAATCCGGCGTGGATTTTCTACGATCTCGTCACAAGCAAGCTGTACGGGCTGGGCGACCGGATCGATGCGTCAATGATCGACCGCTACGCCCTGTACCAGATCGGGGCGTATTGCGACCAGTTGGTGTCCGATGGGCAGGGCGGGCAGGAGCCGCGGTTCACGTGCAATTGCTACATCCAGGGCCGGGCTGATGCCCTCAAGGTCATCAATGACCTGGCGAGCGTCTTCCGCGGGATGGCGTACTGGGCAAATGGTCAGGTTCTTGCCGTGGCCGACGCGCCCAGCGATCCGGTCTACACCTACCCGAACGGAAAGGTTCTCGACTCCCAATTCAACTACACGGGGGCGGACATCTCGACGCGCAAGACCGTGGCACTGGTCTCTTGGAACGATCCGAGCGATTTCTACCGCGCCAAGGTAGAGGTGGTGAATGACGATGACGGTATTTTCCGGTTCGGCATTCGCAAAACCGAAGTCACGGCCTTCGGATGTACCTCCCGAGGGCAGGCCCAGCGCGTGGGGCTTTATCAGCTCTACACGTCGCGCCTGGAGACCGGCGGAGTGTCGTTCTCCGTGGGCCTTGAGGGTGTGATTCCCCAGCCGGGGAGCATCATCCAGATCGCCGATCAGAACAGGGCCGGACGCCCGATCGGCGGCTTGGTTCGTCAAGCTTCGGCCTCGACGGTGACGCTGGATCGAGATCACCCGATCCAGCCCGGCAACACTCTGACCGTGATTTTGCCGAGCGGCCAGGCAGAGCGGCGCCAGGTGGCGCTGGTATCCGACCGGGTGGTCACTGTCAGCCCAGCCTTTTCGGCGGCGCCGGTTCCCGACGCCAACTGGTCCGTGGACGCGGAGGATCTCGTCGCTCAGTATGTGCGGGTCATTTCGGTGAAGGAACGGAATGAGGGCACGATCTTTGACGTGTCTGGGGTGTTTCATCATCCGGGAAAGTTCGACGCTATCGACAACGGCGCGCGGCTGGATCCGCTGCCGGTCAGCGTGGTGCCGCCGCGGTCCCAGCTTGCTCCGGACAACGTCAGGATCACCGAGTTCGCGACGTTTCACCAAGGCACCACCCGGCACAACGCCGAGATCACTTGGGACGCAGCGGAGAACGCGGTTTCCTACGACGTGCAGTGGCGTCGGGACAGTGGTGACTGGGTGCAGCTGCCGCGCACTGGGACCTTGCTCGCGGAGGTTCTGAACATCTATTCCGGCGACTACGTGGTGCGGGTTCGCGCCATCAACGGGCTGGATGTTCCGTCGCTGTGGGCCTATTCGCCGTTGACCACGCTGTCAGGCATCATCGGCAGCCCTCCGGTTGTTACGTCGCTCGTCACGACGGGCGAGATCATGGCGATCCGTCTGAACTGGTCATACCCGGACACGCCAAACATCATTGAGAAGGCGGAGATCCGCGCGAGCCTGACGAACAACTTCTTTGACAGCTATGTGGTTACCCAGGCGTCCTATCCGGATACCTCCTACACGCTGTACGGCCTGGGCTATTCCACCGAGATGTGGTTCTGGATCCGGCTGATCGACAAGAACGGCACAGCCGGGCAGTGGTATCCGGCATCCTCCGGCGCCGGCGTGTTTGGGAAGCCGAACCAGGATCCCGAGACCATCTTGGACTACTTGGAAGGTCAACTTGGGGAAGGTCAGTTCGCGCCAGGCGTGATCAGAGAAATTCAGGAGGGCGTGACCGAGGACGTGCTGGACAAGATCATTGGCGACTTGGCCGGTGACGACGTGCTCGATCAAAAGTGGTTCGCGGGCGACGATGGCGACAGCTTCGTCGGGACGGTGACGACGACCTCGGTGATCAACGAGGGCGATTACCGAGAAGCAAAGCGAACGACCTCTCTTGCCGCTCAGACCGCCGGCAACCTGGCGATCATTCGTCAAGAACTGCAGGTGACGGCGGATCTGACCCGGGCAACCGCCGACAGCATTACTGTGCTGTCCGCGTCTGTGACCGGGATGGAGGCGACCGTCGAGGAAACGGCCTCTGTCGTCGCCAGTCTGGACGGCGCGTTGTCATCGAGCTGGCAGGTGAAAACGCAGGTGCGGACGGATGGCCGGGTCGTGCAGGCTGGCGTGGCGCTGGGCGCCGCGATCAACCCAGACGGTACGAGCCGCAGCGAGTTCCTTGTGATGGCTGACACCATTGCATTTCTCAACTCGGTCAATGGCCAACTGCACGCGCCCTTCATCTTTGATGTGGCCAACGACACGGCGTTTTTGAACAGCCTGTTCATCAAGAACGGGACCATCACGAACGCCATGATCGGTGCCTACATTCAGTCGGACGACTACGTGGCGGGCGTGACCGGCTGGCGTCTCTCGAAGACTGGCACGTTCGAGTTGAACTCTCCGCTTCCTGGCGGTGGACGCATGCGTATCACTCCGCAGCAGGTGATCGTGTATGACAACAACGGGGTTGACCGGGTGACGCTGGGCTACATCCCGTAGGGAGGCGCGATGGCATTTGGCGTTCAGATAAAGGATGCCGCGGGCGCCGTTCAGGTGCAGTACACCTCCACGCTCCCGCGCATCTTGGGGGACTTCGTCACGGGTACCGCCGACGGCTCGATTAGCTTTCCTGAACTGGTCGGCGGTACGCCTCTATTTTTTCCGATAGGCGGTGAGGGGATCGCGGGGTACTTGAACATGCCGATCATTTCGGCGACCGCTGCGGGGTTCACGTGGTATTTCGTCTCGCCAGTCAACCGCGTTTCCGTCCGCGTAGGCTACGGGAGGATTGGCTGATGGCCGACTTTGGGGTACGCATTAAAAACGGCGCGTTGATCACTCAGATCGATAGCACGTACAAAAATCTGGCGCTGTGGGCTAAGGGCGTGGCGGTGGCGAATCAAGCCGTCGGCTTCCTATCTTGGCGTGCAGCAACGATCACCGTTCCCTACAACTCATCTTCGTCCTTTGCCTGGCGAGCGGACTTCCCATCTTTCGTTATGGGTGCGACGTTCACCGCTACGACGATGACCGTGACGTTCCTTTCCTACATCGTTGGAGGATCGCAGGCGACGATCAACTGGTATGTGTTCGCTTCGCCGGATGTGACCGGGTTTCCTGCTGGGCAGGACTATGGGCTCCGTGTGAAGAATGCGAATTGGGCTGTCTCCTTCGACTCGCGGAATCAGTACATGCGGTATCTGGCCAGCCTTGGCGGCACGAGGGCCGATCTTCCGACGACCCAGGACAACATGCCACCGCAGTTTTTGACCTACGCAATGCCGGTAGGCACGGTTCCGGCTGTCCTTCAGGGCAACCTTTGCTCGTATACGGAAGAGGTGCCTGTGGGGGTCGGGCCGAACCCCGGCTACATGTTCTTCTGGATTGCGTCTTGCGTCAGGCAACTGGGCAACACGTTGGGCATCGCAAATGCCCCGCGTGTCCAAGGCCCCTATAACGATCCCATCAGCGCCCCACGTATTGACAGACCGCTCTGGAACTACACGGTCATTGACGTGAACGGGCTTTAACCGACATACCGCCTCTGGGCGGTTTTTTTATGGGCTTAGCCACCATGCAACAGGAAATCCATCAGGTACTTATTCAGAACGCTGGCAACCGTTTGACGCATGAACTGATCAACGGCCTGACCGCTCGTTTGGACATGATCGCAAGGCAGGCGGTGGCTGACGCGCTCAAGGCGCAAGAGGTCGCCCGCGCCACCGCCGGAGAAAGCGATGCCTGATTATTCCGCCTATCAGGTTGACCTGGACACGCCGCAACCTGGTGGGGGGCGTGGGGAATCGCCCCGAAGCGCCTTCTCCAAGCTCAATGAGCTGATGGTGACCCTCGGCACAGATATCAATGCGGCCGCCACCCAGATAGCCGACGCCGGCGACCTTAACGCGCGGGTGTCCCTCGGCGATTTTTACGTGACGGTGGCGCAAACCAATCAGCCGGCGGGGCTGGCCGGCTCTTACTTTTTCAGCGTCAGGGGCCAAGCGAACGCGATCGTGCAAGAGATCGTTATGCGTCAATCCACAGCTCGCCGCTGGTGGCGCATGCTGTATCTATCCGATGGATCTTGGACGGAATGGCGCGAGGTCGCGGACGTGACGCCTTTGGCCGCGTCCGTTGTAGCGGCAGGTACGGACGCCAACACGCTTGTGGTTCCTGGGCCGTACTACGTCGACTCGGATGCCCAAGCCACTGCGGCGCTTAACTGGCCGGTGACGCTGGCGGGAACGCTCGAGGTGATCGCAGCGGCAGCGGGAAATCTGCAGGTGACGCAGGTGTACACGACGCGCAATGGCACGGGCGGCGTGATCCGCCAGTTTGTCCGCGTGCGGTTCGGGGCCGGCGGCGGCTCGTGGGGAACTTGGCAAGAGATCGCGAGACAGGTCGACATAACGGCATTGGATGGCAGGGCTACCGCATTGGAGGGTCGAGCCACGACGCTAGAAGGTCAAATGTTTGGCCGGTCGCAAAGCTGGCAGAACGTAACGGCTAGTCGTGCTGCTAACGGCACCACGTACACGAATAGCACGACCCGGCCTATTCTCGTGGCAGTTAGCCACGTTGCGGCCGGGACTAACATTTCTTACTTGGTTAATATCGACGGCCTCATGGTAGCGAGGCCCACTTGGCCCGAAACATACAATGGCGGCGTAATCGCGGTTTCGTTCATAGTTCCCCCCGGGTCTACTTATTCCGTATCCGGTACCGGGCTATCAGCTTTGGCGTGGCAGGAGTATCGATAAATGCAAACATTCCAAGACACCGAAACCGGCCAATTTTGGCAGTTTGATGATGACGTCATTGTGCTAGGAGACGATGGGGCGCGCGAATTTTGGGCGGCGCACGGCGAGCGTTTGAACGCGCCGGCGTCGTTGGTACCCGCCGAAATGCCGCCGCCTGCCGAACCGGAACAATTTGTCCCACAGGTCGTCTCACGCTTCCAAGGCCGCGAAGCCATGCACCAGACGCCCTACGGCGACGGCACGCTGTTTGATGCGGCCGACGCGATCATTGCGGACCCGCAGACGCCTGCTATGTATCGCCGGGCCTGGGACGACCTGCAGGAGTTCCGTCGCGATAGCGAAATGTTGGCCGCCGTCGCCGTGATGCTGGATCTGTCCCAGACGCAGATCGATGCTCTGTTCATCCTGGCCGCGAGCATCAAGGCATAACGGCATCTAAAACCTCAGGTCATCAGCCCGCTTCGGCGGGCTTTTTTTCGTCTCAAGGAGACGCGATTGAACATTCAAGACTTCGACGCCTTCGCGGCAAAGTTTGCCGGCGTCCTGGGCGCTGCCGTGTCCATGCGCTACCTGCAGGGTAGTTGGCCGGCGCGCATCAGCATGGCTGTCAGCGGCTCGCTGGTGGCTTATTACGCCTCGCCGTACCTGTCGCTCCTGCTGGGCATTCCTGAGGGCCTGGCGGGCTTTCTGATGGGCATGTTCGGCATGGCCATCGTCTCGCGCGCCTGGGAAGCGGTTCAGTCCGCGCCTATCGCCGCGCTTTGGCAGGCAGTCATCGACCGCGTGCGCGGCAAGGGGGCATGACATGGACAGCACCATCTATCTGACGCTCTGGGCAGTTCTCGCGTTCGTCTGCTGGCTGGTTGTTGCCGGGGGCGCTGGCCTGGCCGTGTTCGCCCGAGCCATCAAGGACACCACACTGGAACGGATCGGCCTGTCCGCGGTCTGCCTGACGGCAACGGGCGCTGCTTGCCGCATCTTCGTGGCTGGCTGGGCCAGCGCAGGCGATGCCGCGCTCGCGGCCTCTGCCGCCTTCTACGTGGCCGCCGTGACGGCCAAGCACATCAGGAGCCCGAAGCAATGACGCTATCCGAAATCATCGCGGCCGGCATCAACCCGGCGCTGGCGCTGCTGCCCGCCGGCATGGATACGGCCGAAGCGCGCCTCCTGTTGCTGGCGATCGGCCTTCAGGAATCGCGCTTCGAGCATCGCCGCCAGCTGGTGGGCAACCCGCCGCGCCCGACCGGACCGGCTAAGAGCTTCTGGCAGGCCGAGCAGGGCGGCGGCATGGTGCACGGCGTCCGGCTGCATGCCGCCACTCGCGCCGCAGCCGCGCAGCTCTACCAGGTCCGGGGCGTGCCGGCGCGCGACGCCGCCATCTGGGATGCCATCGAGCACGACGACATGCTGGCGGCCGGCCTGGCTCGCTTGCTGCTGTGGTCGGATCCCCTACCGCTGCCCGAGGTGGGCGCCGAAGAGGCCTCTTGGGCGCTGTACCTGCGCACCTGGCGGCCGGGCGCTTACGCGCGCGGAACGCCGGCGCAACGCGCAGAACTCCGCGCGAAGTGGAGTCGGAACTACGCGTTGGCGGTCGATGAGGTGGCCGGATGATCGAGGTCAAGAAGATTGCCGCCGGCCTGGCCGGATGGCGTGGGTATGCGGCCGCCGCGGTGGCTGGCGCGGTGCTGGTTGGCTGCGCGGCGTGGACGGCGCAGGAATGGCGATACGGCGCGAAGGTTGCGCGTATGCAGGCGGATGAATCTGGCCGCGTGGCCGATGCCCAGCGTCAAGCGCGGGAGATCCTGCAGCGGCGACACGCCGAAGTGGCCGAGATCAACGAACGGAATGCAAAGGCCGAATGGGCGGCCTATGGAGGGTTACGCAGTGCGCAGACTAAAGATGAAGGCCTTCGGGCTGATGTTGATGCTGGCCGCCAGCGGCTGCACGTCGCTGCCGACTGCTCCGCCGCCAGCGGTGGAGTGCCCGAAGCCGGAGCCGGCGCCCGCGTGGGTAATGGAGCCCGCCCCGAACTTGATCCCGCTGCTCGATCAGCTTATTTCGCCCTCCGGGCCGGCATCCAGCAACTGAGTGCGCAATTGGCAGCATGTCAGGCCCGTCTGCCATAGCCGTCGCTACTCTGTTGACGGCTGCGATGGCTGATCTTCAGGCGCCAGCGAGAACCTGTATCCCTGGCGAGGCACCGCGATGATCGGCAACTTGAGCCCGTGCCGCGAAAACTTGGCCCGCATCTTCGAAATGTTCACGCGAAGCCGCAGGTTGAGTTCGTCTGGTTGCGCGTCACCGCTCCATCGGGCCAACAGCGAGTGAAACTCCCCGCTGCGGATTACGACATCTGGCGCGGCCAGAAGCCGGGCGAAGATCATCAACTCCACGGGTGCCAGGCGAACGTTCCAGCCGGACACGCTAACGCATTTCTTCTGGAAGTTGATACTCCAGCCGGCCACGGAGAGACCTTCGGTTCTACAGGACTTGCCCAACTCGGCGCTGGCGTCGAGGAGCGCGAGGAGCGGCGTCGGCTTTGGTGGCTCGCTGACTGAGCGGGGTTTTTTCGCCGGACCAGCGGCGCCACTACCTGGCTTAGTTGATCTGGAGGTCATACATGACCCCAGCATCGTCCATACAGGCGCCGGAACCGATGTCGTTCCGAGGATTGAGCGCGAACACGCAGCGCAGGCCGCTGTTGTCGGCGGAGCGCGCGAAAAAGGTCCCGTTGCCGCCCACAAATCCCAGATTCTTTTTCTTTTGCTCCATCGCGGGCGGCAGGTTGTCCGCCAGCGAGATGGAAGGCACCGAAATTGTCCGATCCGGGCTGTATCGGAATTTCCCGTTGTAGGTCTTGCCGGCTAGCTCGACCGCGGCGTCGGCGCCGTTCCATTTTGCGAATCCACGGCCGGTGGTTCCGCTTTTCTGGTCCATGAGGGCCATGTCATAGGTCGAACAGCCGGAAGCGGCCAACACGGTAACGAGCAACGCCAGTTTTTTCATTTTGTGTCTCGTAGAGGGCAATTAACACGTGAAGCACACGTTAATTATCACATTATTTACGAAATGACACTCGGAAAAGCTGAAATCAGAATTGTGCGTGGCCTCCTTTGGCTAGCAGTCACCAAACTGTTGTAGCGGACGCAGTGCTTGGCGTTGTTTGAGTCCGGCCCTTAACTCGAACTACGCCTTTCGCCGCGCAAATTAGATTCCGTCACGACATGGCACTGTTGGCGGCATCAGATCGAAGCGCGTCGGATTCCTCTCGGATGCCGTGCCCCCGAAGTCGCCCGGCAATCTCCGCCCGAAGTCTTTCCTTGATGGGAAGGACTTTCTCATCGAAGGTGGCCATCGGCAGGGTGTATTCGCCAGTCCGACCGCGATGCGCCTCTTTGGTGCCGATGACAAGACCAAGTTGGAGGGTGCTATCTTGGAGAAGATCGCGCAGCGAGGGAGAAAGGAATATAGCGAAGCGCGACGCGGTATCCTGCAACCGCTGATGGGCATCCCGCGCGAATCGCAATGCCTCCTCGAACTCCCACTGCCGCATCGCGCCAAGTCGGTGCTCAGGTTTCAGATTCAGGATCTCTAAAATCCGGTACTGAGGGACTTTCCTTTCATTCATTATCTCGACTATTCCCTCTTCGGGAAGCAAAGAGAAATCCTCCACTCGGGTGAAAGGGGAAATGAGACTGCGCACCAGGCGAGTGGCTTCATCGACCCGGCTCCAAATTTCAGGGAGAATTTCGAATTCTCGTTCTTGTAATTTGATGGCGCCGCTCAGCAGCGCGTCTATCTCAAGACGTAAACGCTGAATCTCCTTCGCTTGCTTGTGCTTGAAAACCTCCAGGTTCTTGTTGAAGCGTCCGTCAAGCCAATTTGTTGCAAGCTTGCGAACCATCCCCACTGTCAGCGCGCTTCCCCCGCCGGCGGCCAAGAGTAGGGCGGGGATCTGGGACCAAAGATCCGAAAGCCAAGATGGTATCTGCATGCTTTTTGTGTTGCCTGAAAGGTTAGCGGTGTTGGCCCGCACTTTAACTGCTGTCAGGGCGTTCCGCGCGTATCCTGACTTCGAAGATTAGCGTCGCTCATAGATAAGCCCTTCGTGTCGTCAGCGTATTGTTCTACCGGAAGCCATGCTGTGGGGTCGCCGAGCAATTTTGTCAGGTGTTCGCCTAGAACATCAAACGCTTCTTGACGTTGCGGCAGCATGGTTTGCCGCTGGTAGGTCCGGGTGGTCCTTTTCGCCTTCTTGTGGTTTAGGCATAGATCGATGACATCGGAGGAAATTCCCAACTCGCCCATGATGGTTGCTCCGGTTCGGCGTAGATCGTGCTGAGTCCAATGGCCGCCGGGAAGGTCGAGAACCGTGCTGTTCTTCCTGCCTTTTACCGGCTTCGCGCGCGTCTGCCGATCGGTCAGGCGTCGAGTCACTTCCGTCTCCGACAGATGGCCACCGTCACGACCTTCGAAAAGGTACTCCCCGTTCCCTGGCATTTTGGACATCCGTTCCCATACAGCAAGGGCAAATGCACTTAGATGCACCAGGTGCGGCTTCTTGTTCTTGGAGGCCTCTGCCGGGATGATCCACGTGGCCGCCTTGCGGTTGACCGCGCCTTTGCGCTTGATGCTTGCAACTTCCACGGCACGGCCGAGCGTTGCCAGCGTCCACCACACTGCCAACTCCGTGCGCACCGGCAGGACGCGCCGCGTCGCCGTGTAGTAGCGAGATTTCGATTCTGGAGGAGTTGCGAGGATGTCGCGCAACATGACAATCTCTGTGTCGTCCAGAACTCGCTCGCTTTCGTTGTCCTGGCCGCCGGCATCCTTGCGGGTGATGGCAGCGGTTGGGTCTCCCTGCATCCACTCGCGGGCTGCAGCGTAACGGAACATCTGGCCGAGCTCGCCAAGGAGCAGATTGGCGGTTCTCATCTTATTGGCGTCGCGCGCGGCGTCAATTACCGTCATGAGCTGCCCGCGGCGGATTTTGCTCAGTGGGATGTCGCCAACTCTCGGCCGGACGTAGATCTCAAATCGGCTGTTTATGGAGTCCTTGTCGCTCTTGCTGGATCGGTTGGGCTCGACATGCTTGGCGTACCAAACTTTGTACAGATCGCCCACCGTGGCAGGCGCGTCGCTCGCTTCAGACAAGAGGGCGGCAGCATGTGCCGGGTCGATGCTCTTGGCGACGAGAGTCCGCCGCGCCGCGACGGCTTCCCGCGCGTCCGCGAGTTTCAGCACCGGGTAAGATCCTAGGTATTCTCGGACCTGCTTTTTAGTGTCGAGCGTGGTGTAGCGGTAGGCCCAAATCTTGGTGCCGTCCTTTTTAATGCGGAGGGACAGGCCGCCTCCATCACGGAGTTCATATTCTCTGTCCTGCGGCTTTGCGGATTGGACTGCGCGGTCTGATAAGAGGTTTGTTGCCATTGTCGATGCGGCAGAAGGTCGCGGTAGTGGACTTTTGGTGGACTATCGTGCAGCAGCTTCAGACAAACCATAAGCTACCGTGGCACACTCGAAGAGCGCGTAAGTTACTGAAAAATCGATATTTCCGCAACTTGGCACACCGTGAGCACCCGTCAAAAACGCGACAGGTAACGCTTTGGGAGCAGAGGGTCGTGAGTTCGAATCCCACCGCCCCGACCAATATCCATGCGGGTCTTAGCGATTCCGCACTGCACAGAAAGCCAGTTGGTGGACTAGCTGGTGGACTAAATGAAAAAAGGCCCCAAACTCATCGAGTTTCGGGGCCTTTTCTTTTGCCGCTCGGGTCAGCCGTCGATGGATGGCGAATCGCCCGCCTGCTGCCGGTCGTTCACCCACTTCTCCACGTCACTCGCGCGCCAACCAACCGCTTTGCTCGTCAGTTGGATGGGATGGGGAAAATCGCCCGTCTTCATCAGCTTGTAGACCGTCCATTTCGACAGTCCGATGACGCGCTGCAGATCTCCAATGCGATACACAAGCTGGTTCATGGCTGCCACCCACTGACGCCCATTGTCTCGACCCTCACGGGCCGCGTGCAGCCTTTCCCGCAGTATTCGAGGTGCGCGGCGGTCACATCGGTGGCTTTGCTAGTGAAATAGACCCAGCGGCCGGCGTCATTGAACCGGAAGACCCTCACGCCCTTGTGCGTGAACAGTTCGGCAACCTGGATCTCCTGGTTGTCGGTGCTCGACACAGACACAGGCGTTTTCGAGCAACCAGCGAGGACGAGCGCCAGCAGGAATGCGACCCTGGCTTTCTTCATGCCTGGCCCTCCTGCATCGCCTGCTGGTTTTCGGTCGACCTGCAGTTTTGCTCCTGACCTGCAGTATCGCGCGCGGTCTTGGCCTCAGCGCGGGTGATTTCCGCTACCCGGTCGGCCAGGGCCTGTCCCAACTCTTGCGCCCTGGACGGGGCCGGCCGACACGGGCGGGCCGCGCCCACGCCGCCAACATCATCCGGGCGAAGGGTGGCGGGCGCCGCCGGGATGCCGCCGCCCGCCACCTCGTTGGCTGCCGCACCCAGGCGGTTCCGGAGCGGCTCGGCGGCCGGGGGGGGGGCGCCGTCGCGGAGGTGGCGGGCGGCATAGTTGGCGCCTGCCAGCCAGTCTTCGGCGCGCGGTCCCCAGGTGTGAATGCCGATCTCGGCCAGACCGCGCTCTACTTGACCATCATCCAGCGTCGGCTCCTCCCCGGTGTCAGCACCAGGGTCAAGCCCAACGCTGACGCGGGTTGCAGCGGTGGCACGCGCGGATCCAGCACCACGGTCGCGCCCCGCGACCGGCAGCGTCTTTTCCAGCGCCTTGACCGCGGCGCGTACATACAGGGGGACAGCCTCCGCGCGGCGGTACGTCTCGACCATCCGGGCCTTGGCCTCTTCGCTGATTTTCGGGTGGCCTAGGCCGGCGGCAACGTCGATCATCGTCTGTTGGAGTTCTGCCGGCGCCTGGCCGATATCGCAGCGGATCCAGCCAAGCAAGCGGCGCAGGTGGTTCACGTCGGACTGCTTCATTTCTTCTCCCCGCCAAGCGCTTCTACCATTTCGGCTAGCAGCTTCGCCAGTTCGCCGGTCATCAGCATCATGTCGGAGTCGAACTTTTCGTCGTCGTTAGCTGTGATGCCTTCGTTGCCGTCCTTCAGCACGTCCAAGGGCACAACTCGCCGCATATCGAGGCCTTCGGTCAGCACGAACGAAATGCGGTCGGCCCAGGTCATTGCCAGGCGGGTGCACTGCTTGCCCGACTGGATATGCCGGCGGGCGTCATCGGCGTCGATAGAGTGCTTCACGTAGCGGATGGCCGCTCCGCTCTCCCCGGATGACCGCAACTCGGTGTCTTGGTCGATGCTGAGGTTTCCGGGGGCCTCATCTTCCGCCAGCCAGCCGGTCATGGCCGAGGCGGGCGATTGGGCCACGTACAGGTTTTCCAGCGGGAAAGGATCGATGGTCTTAGCCAGCAGGCCTATTACCTCGTCAGCCTTGGCAGAGGAGGCCGTATCGATGACCAGCCATCGGTTGATCGGATCGATCCAGACACGCGTGTCGCGATAGACGTTGAACGCTTGCGGTAGCAGCTCGTCGATCACGCGCTCTTTGATTTCCTTCATCTGCTTGCGCCCCGGCTTGTAGCCTTGCTGCTCTTCGATTTCTTGAGCCCTGGCCTTAGCGGTTTGGTTCACGACGGCGCCAGGCAGGAGCTTTTTGCCAGCGCGCAGAACAAGCAGAATTTGCCCGCCGACGATGTGAACCAGACCGCCGTTCTCACGAGGCGCGATCCAGCCGAGTGACTGCATTTCCAGATTGGAACCCGGCTGATATGCGTGGCGCCCCAGGCCGGCTTTCAGATCTTCGGCGAATGCGGAAACGTGAGCTGTCAGGCGGAAAATCTTGAGGTTCTTGAACCACGCTTGGCTTTTGTTGTTGCTCATCATTGATTCTCCGTCTTGGGGACGCGCCCCGCAGTGTTCAGTAGGTTGCGCGCCGCGGTGGCGCTGGCTTTCAGGTGCGGGTCTGCCGAGGCCTCGAGGATGCTGGTCGTGATCTCGAGGGCGCTGGCCAGGGTTGCGCAGCGTTCGCGCATGGCAGCCTCCTCAGCCTTGCTCTCCGACAGTTCCGCCGTGGCCTTGTCGTACAGGCGGGTGTACAGCGCGCGGCCGCGCACGGCAGCCGCCAGTTGCTCGGTGGGGTTGCGGGGCTTAGACATGGCGCACCTCCGTCACGACGGACAGATGGTTGGCCAGCTCGCGAGCCTTGGCGCTACCGATTTGCGCAAGGGCATGGAGCGCCACGCCTTCGGCCTTGTCGAGCGGCATGAGCTCGTCCAACGCATCGAGGAGTGCCTTGATCTCCCACGCCGCGCCGGCAAGGTCCTGGGGGGCGGGGATGTTGTTGCGCGGGCTCATGCCACCTCCAATACCGTGACGTGCGTCAGATCGAGCGGCGCGCGACTTTGCACGCGGTCTACCAGTCGTTCCGGCAGATGATGGTGGGGACTTTGCATCGCTCGCTCTTCGAATCGCAGCGCCCGCTCCTTTACGCCAGGCGCGATGTCGGGCCCGATCCAAACATGTGCGTCTTCTCGCGCCAGCATACGAAGGGGCACGCCGTGATACGGGCCGGGCTTGACGTGCGGGAACGGCCGTTTGGCGTAGTTCTTCCGGCCGCCCGTTACTCCATCCAGGAACTCCAGTTCGGCCGCGATAGCGTCTTGGAACCGCCTGCCGCTTGCGGTCAACGGCATCGGCCTTTCGCACACCTGCGCCCACGCCCAACGGTCCGCCAGGACCTCATTCGCGCACCAGATACGGTGCAGAATGTCCTTCGCGGTTTCCGGGTTGTTGGCCGCTTCGCTGAGCTGGAAGGAGAGGGAGCAATAGTTATCCGCGCCATGACCGATCTCGTGATACAGCCAGAAGCGGTACATCTCCGAATCGGTCAGTTGAGACAGGTCGCATTCGTAGCGGTCCTTTGCCTCACGACGAACTCGGCCAGCATCAATGTGGGTGCAAAGAAGGAGTGACGGAGCTTCGACGAGCGAGCCCGCAACCTCTTCGCACGTTGCATCGATGACGCTGGCGTCGAGGCCGGACCGCAGGCCGATGATTTGTGCTGGCTGCTCGAACAGGCGCAGGACCATGCCGCAGGCTTTCACTTCCTCAGCGAATTGGCGGTATTCAGCGGGAGTAATGCGGAGGATTGCATCGGTGCGCGAACTCATGCTGCGTCCCCCTCGGGGTTGTTGGCCTGCGCCCAGCGATCCTGTTCTTCAGGCGACTTGAGTGCCAACGCCACGTCTTCACGAAGGTTCTGGCGGCCGGGGGCCGGCGCGCCGATGACTGCGAAGCTGACCAGCAATGCGCCGACCGCATCCAGAAAGTCTGAGCGAGCGGGGAGGGGCAGGGCTTCAAATGCTTGGCGTAGGCCCGAGGGGAAGAGATAGCCTCGGGCTGCATCAGCTGCAGCGCAGAACGCTACGTGCCATTGCTCGGCAGCTCGAAAGCCGTCGGCGCGGAAGGGAAATCCGAGCGTTGACGAAGTGTTGACGGTCAACGAAGATTTTGTTACTGTGCGAGGATGAGAGATCCCCTCCGCGCCATGCGGGCGGATATTTTTCTTGGACATAATGGCCTCCTCAGGCTGTCCAGGTACGAGGGCCGCAGCGCTAACTGCGGTACTTCTTGAAGCCCCGGCCTGCGCTAACAGGTGCGGGGCTTTGCTTTTTCGGTGGTGTATTTCCACCGTGTAGTCATTGAATCATGATTTAAATTGTCGGTCAACCATAATTCAATCGTTGGGTTGATGGCGCATTAAAAAAGCCACCCGAAGGTGGCTTGATCTTTGTCCCGCCGCGGTCAGCGTTCGCGGACCCATTGGCCGGCCTCATCATCCCGCAGACGGGCGCCCGTCCAAACGACCTGGCCCAGCACGCGAGCGGGGTGTCCGTTCTCCAGCGGGATGTCTTGATATGCCGGGTTGAATGAACGCGCCACCCACCGGCCCGTAAGTTTGTCTTTGGCGACCGTCTTCACGATCATTTTGCCGTCGTAGTTAATGGCATATACGCCGCCGGCGGCCAAGTCGCGAAGCGTGAGGTTCTCGTTCGGAACGACGAGCAGGGCGGCGCCGTCACGAATGACCGGCTCCATACTGTCGCCTTTGGCATACACCACACGTGCCTTCCCGTTGTCCGCGCCCACCGCCTTGAGGAACGAGCGGCGGAACTGGATCATGCCGGTCTGGTCTTCGCTGTGGTTCTCGATGCCATCGCCCGCGGCCAGGCGCACCTCGGCCAGCTCTGGCACTTCCTCGAATTCGTCATTTGCCGCGTGCGGCTCCCCCGGCCCGGCATTGGCGGTAACGCCCGCCTGTGTGCTGATGCGCAAGGGCGAGGCGGGGCGCGGCACTGCTCGCTCCGCATCCCAGGGAGCGGGCGGGAGCCCCGGGATACGCATCGGAAATGGATCATCAGCCGCATCCATGTCCACCAACGCGCCAGGCTTGTGAGCACGCAGTCCCGTGGTTGCCGCTGGGGGCGCGGTCGCCGTCTGCGGAGAAACCTTGATGTTGAGCTTGAGCTGCGCGACGGCCAGGGCAACGGCCACCCCCAGCGCGGTTAGCTGCTCCGGCGGCAGGGCGCGCACGTCTGCCTCTTCCACAAATGGAAGCGGCCAGGGATCTGGCGCGCGAACCGCTCCGGCGTCCATGTCGCCTTGACCAGTTGCGAGCCATCGCGGCGACACGCGGAGGAAGTGCGCGGCCTCTTCGTTATTGGCGGCGGTAAACGCTTTGGACTTGCCGTCCGCGACGCGTTTAACGCCCTGATAGCTCATGCCCAACGCTTTGGCCAGCGTTGTCACATCGACATTGCGCTGGCTCATGGCGAGGAGGAGGCGGTCTGCGTAGGTCTGAATCATGATTCAAAGTTTCGCCTGTGGTGGTTGAATTATGGTTGCACATCATACTGAATCATGATTCAATTTGGCCATGAAAAAAGCTCGTGCAATCGAAAAATTGGGCGGAACCATCCCTAAAGCGGCCGCCGCCCTTGGTATTTCGTACCAAGGTGTACGCCAATGGCCCGACGACTTGCCACCCAAGATAGCTGATCGGGTCTTCGCCGCGTTCGTGCGACTTCATCCGAACGACTGGCAAAGCCTTTGGCCTGACCTCGCTCATTCCGAGACGGAGGTCGCCCATGCCTAATGCCGACGCCACCCTAATCGACAGAGCCCAAGAGGTAGGCATGTCGTCGGCGACCGTCGCCGAGACGCGCAGCCGCCCGATGCGCGCGCCGATCCCCTGGCCGTTCTGGTCTACACCGCAGCATATCCCCGGCGACACCAACACGCCCCCGGCGCCCGACGCTGTGTGGATCGGCTCGGGAGACGCATGAGCATGGCCCACCTTCAGCACCCTTTGTCGGCCGCCTTCCCGGCCATGAGCGCCGCCGAATTCCAGGCGCTCAAGGACAGCATCGAAAACATCGGCGTCCAAAACGCCATCACCCTGTACGAGGGGATGGTGATTGACGGCTGGCACCGCTACACCGCGAGCCAGGAACTGGGCATGTCTTGTCCGGAGTCCGAGCTGGGCGACGTTGACCCGGTGGATTTCGTCAAGGCGCAGAACAAGGAACGCCGCCACCTGACGGCCGGCGCCTTGGCGCTCATCGAAACCGAGCTTTGGCAATGGCGGGCAGTGGGGAAGCCTGCAATCTCCGCAAACGTTGCGGCGAACAGCGCCGTAATCTCCGCATCGGATGCGACGACCGGCGAGGCTAATTCCCTACCGGGTAGGGAATTACAGCCGAAGACCGCCGCAGCGATGGCGGAGTCCGCGGGCGTGAGCGTCGCCACCATCGAGCAGGCCAAGAAAGTCGGCCGAAATGCCGTTCCCGAGATCCAGAGCGCGGTCAAGTCGGGGGCGGTCTCACTGAAAGACGCCCACGCCGTGGCGGACATGCCCAAGGAAGAGCAGGCAGCGCTTGCTGCCGCCGGTCCGGCCGCCATCAAGCAGGCCGCGCGCGCAAAGAAACCCGCACCGCAGCGGCCCACCGCGGCACCGTCACCTGTCGTGCTCGAGGACCGTGAAAGCCACGAAGACGCCGAGCGTGAACTGCTGGCCGATCACGAGCGCCTGCTGGCGGACAACCAGATGATGGGACGTGTCTTCGAATCCGATGACCGTCTGGCCGCTGCGATGGCCGAAATCTCGCGCCTGACGGAAGAAAACCGCGTACTGACGACCCGCGTACAAGGCTTGATGAATGAGAAGGATGCCGCCGTCAAGGCAGCCAAAGCCTACAAGCGCAAGCTGGATGCGCTCGAAAAGCGGACGGGGGCGGCATGAATCACGCGCTCTTTCCCGAAGACGTGGCCGAACTGGCGGCCACCACTTTCCCGCCGCCTCGGGCCTTTCAGCAATCCGCGCACGAAGCCTTGCGCGCTGGGCGCCGGGCTGGCCACAAGAATCAGCTCATCATGGCCCCCACGGGGGCGGGGAAGACTTACCTCGGCCTGCGAATCGCTAACGAGGCCTTGCAGCGCGGCAAACGTGCGACGTTTGTTTGCGACCGTGTGGCGCTGATCAATCAAACGAGCAAGGCGGCCGACAGCTACGGGCTGAACAATCACGGCGTGATCCAGGCGAGCCATTGGCGCGTGAATCCCAGCCTCCCGTTCCAGATCGCCAGCGCGCAGACTTTGGGCAGCCGCGGCTGGCCGGCCTCTGACGTGATCATCATCGACGAGGCGCACACGCAGCTTAGCGTCTGGACCGATCACATCCAAAAATGCCCCGCGTCTGTCGTGGGCCTTTCCGCCACGCCGTTCTCGCCTGGCTTGGGCAAGTTGTTCAGCAACTTGATCAACGCCGCCACCATGAACGATCTGACGCAGCAGGGGATTCTTGTCCCGATGCACGTCCTGAGCGCCAAACGCGTCAACATGGACGGCGCAGCAACGGCCGGCGGCGAATGGACCGAAGCCGCCGCCGCCGAGCGCGGCATGGGCATCGTCGGCGACGTGGTGTCGGAGTGGATCCGCCACGGGCAAGGGCGCAAGACCATCTGCTTCGGATCGACCATCGCGCATTGCGAAGAACTTTGCCGCCAGTTCAACGAGGCCGGCGTCATGGCCGCCGTCTACAGCCAGAACACCACGCAGACCGAGCGTGACATGCTGCTGGCGGAGTACGAGAAGCCCGATTCGGTCATCCGTGTATTGATCAGCGTCGAAGCGTTGGCCAAAGGCTTTGACGTGAAGGACGTGGGCTGCGTGATTGACTGCCGCCCGCTGCGAAAGTCGCTTTCTACCGCAATTCAGATGTGGGGGCGCGGTCTTCGCTCCTCGCCGGAGACGGGCAAGACGGATTGCATTCTCCTGGACCACAGCGGCAATTTCATCCGCTTCCTGAAGGACTTCGAGAACATCTTCTACAACGGATTGATCGCCCTGGATGCGGGCGAGAAGCTGGACAAGGAGATCCGCCGCGAGACGAAGGAATCGGAACGCGAGGGCTGCCCCTCCTGCGGTCACACGCCGTTCGCACGCCGCTGCATGGCGTGCGGCTTCGAGGTGCAGAAGCAAGCGCTGGTAGAGGTCGAAGCGGGGGAAATGCTGCCCGTCATGCTGGGCAAGAAGAAACTCGCCGACGACCGCCGCCACCTGTTCGAGCAGCTTTGCACCTACGCCCGTGAGAAGTCCGCCGAGGACAAGCAGGAGAAGCGCGCGCGGGCGCTGTTCCACGACATCACGGGTGACTGGCCTTCATGGGATTGGAAATTCCACGACATGCCGAACACACCACCTACGCGCAACACGCTGGGCAAGATCACGTCGCTGCGCCTTGCGTATCTCAAGGGCAAGGAAAAGGGGGGCGCGAATGCAAACGTTTAGCGAATTCGCGCGGGCTTGCGGCGTCCTGGTCGGCGATCTGTACCCGAGCGACCGCATCCGGCGCTGCGCCACGACCGCGCACGAGCGCAGCAAGAACGGGGCGTACTTCTGGGACGGTCAACGCGGCTGGGTCATGGCCTGGGATGGTGACGGTGAAGTCCATTGGTACGGCGGCGAGATCAAACCCTGGACGGACGAGGAAAAGCGGGAATGGGCACGCAAGCGCGACGGTGAGCGCCAGCAGCGAATCGCGCGCCAGGTCCAGGCCGCACGCCAAGCCGAGGCGCTTATCCGTAGCTGCGTGCCGCAGGTTCACGGCTATCTGCATCGCAAGGGCTTCCCTGACGCGAAGGGCCTTGTGGCACCTGACGATGCGCTGGTGATCCCCATGCGCGACGTTTCCGACAACCGCATCCTGGGCGTGCAGACCGTGCGCTGGGACGCGGTAGAACGCGCCTGGGTCAAGCGCATGGCGACGGGCATGCGCGCCGGCGGTGCCGTGCTGCGCATTGGGCCCGCCAGCGCGCTGGAAACGGTTCTCTGCGAGGGCTACGCGACCGGCCTGTCCATCGACGCAGCGATGAAGCAAATGCGCCTGAATGCGTCCGTCCTGGTCTGCTTCAGCGATAGCAACATGCGCCACGTTGCCGGCCTGGTGTCTGGCAAGAAGTACGCCTTCGCCGACAACGACAAGAGCGGTGCGGGCGAGCGCGCGGCAAAGGATGCCGGCCTGGCCTACTGCATGAGCGACGTAATCGGCGAAGACGCCAACGACATGCACATGCGCGCCGGGGTGCTGCCCGTCGCCATGAAGCTGATGACTGCCAGGAGAGAGGTCCTATGAAGTATCTCGTACACAAACGGAAGCCGAGCAGGAAGGCGCACATATGGGGCGGCGCCGACAGCTTGTGCCATGCCTACGAGAACGGCGTCATCCATCCCAACAGCAGCTTTGTTGTGGTCGATGCGCCCGGTGCCGCCAGCGTGTGTGACACGTGTAGGCGCATCAAGGCGAAGTCAGAGCGTAAGGCTGCCGGATAGCAGCCGCGATTTACAGCACCCAGGCGGTGGGACACCTTAACCGCGGCGCCTGGGGAAGATTGCCTACCGTGGGAAAGATGTTGAGACAGGCATAAGGGTGGCGAAGCTAGCGCCCGAACATCGAACGGCTGGCGGGTCATGGATACGGCGACGGTTCATGTGAAGGCCAGTCTAGGAATGGCTGGTCTTGTCCAGCTCGGGTTCAGGTGGCTAAGAACAAAGGATGTAGGCAAGTAGATGACACAACAGAAGAACACAGAGGCGCTGCCGGCCAAGATCGAAAACCGGCTGATGGAGTTGGTGCAGATGAAGGAATTCAACCTGACCGAGGTCGAGGAATGCCGCCGGACCTACTGGGCCCGCCGCGGCGAGTGGCACACGATCTTAGTGAACTGCCACAACAGGGCGCTGGCGCGCACGGGGGCGGCTTGATGGCGACCCGCACAGTACGCGCCCCCGTGGCGGCAATGACGGCGAAGCGCGCCCCCAAGGCCCCGAGCGCGCTTGAGGAGCGCTTCGCGCGCGATGCACGCGCCTTGAAGGTGCTGGAGCCGCAGCGGGAGTACCGCTTCGCGCCCCCGCGCCTCTGGCGCTTCGATTTTGCTTGGCCGGATCAAAAGATCGCGGTCGAGATTGAAGGCGGCGTATGGACGAACGGGCGTCACACCCGTGGATCCGGATTCGTCGCTGATTGCGAGAAGTACAACGCCGCCACCCTTGCGGGCTGGAAGGTGTTGCGCTTTACCGAGAGCACCGTCCGCGACGGCTCTGCGGTTGAGCTTGTGGCGCGCCTGCTGCGCGTCCCTCCCTACAACCCTGGAATCGTTTGAGGAACTGATCATGCTCGATCACAACAACCCTGACACCTGGCTGGAAATTCCCTATAAGGAGCGCCAGGCCGCACCCGCCGCGCGCGTTCACAACCCGTCGGAATCGCAAGCCGATGCTGGCATGGCATACGCGCCGTGCCGCTGCTGGCGCTGCCGTGGGGGCGTGGCGCTCGCTGACCGCGCCACCCTGGACCGCCTGTTGGCCAAGCACCTGATGACGCTCAGCGAGACGGAGCGGGGCCAGTGGATGCTTTTCTGGGCGGCACACCCGCGCCACGATGCGGAGGCTCTGGAACAGCTCAACACGTGGCTGCGCATCGCTGGCGGCAGTCATGAGCCCGCGCCGGTGTATCCGGTCTACGTGATGCCGGAGGAAGCATGAGCGAACGCAATACGCCTTTTGCGCGCCTGGCCGTTGCGCTGGCGTACGCATTCAGCGATGAGCGGCATACGCTGAACCGGCCGGCGATGGCGCGCGCGGCAGACATGCGCCTGGGCGAGCCGGGGCCGCTTTCTGGTGCCGACGGCTGCGCGGAGATCGGGAAGGTTCGCCAGTTCCTGGAACGGAACCTGGACCCGCTGCATGTGGCCGTACTGCACGCCCGCTATGGTCAGCGCGTGGCAAGCTGCAAGCACTGCCACAGCGAAGCGGATCACCCCGGGTGGACGGCTGCAATGTACAAGATCGCGGGGAGGCTGGGCGCGCACCTGTCTATGCGTACCGCCCACAGTGAGCTGCTGTACGCCCTCGTGCGCCGCTACTACGACAGCGGCACCGTTCGGACCCTGCAATCCTTGGCCGATGAGTATGCGTGCAAGGTGCGCAGCGTGGAGCGGGCCAGCGCCAGGGCGAACGACTGGCTGCGTGGGACGCGCGAGAAGAAAGGCGCTGAGCCCATCTACGGTGTCGAACAAGCCGCGCACGCCGCAGCCGAGAAGCTGCTGCGCGATGGAGGATTTATCCCCTGATCGTTGACTGTGCGGAAAACTCCCGCCATAATCACCGATAACGGATTTCCTCAGAAGTCCGCCCACGAAACCCGCCACGCGAAAGCCGGCGGGTTTTGTTTTTGCGCGGTGCCCGAGATGCCGGAAGGTCTGGACGAAGGGTGATGCCGCTATAGACCTTGCAGCGGAGCGCGCATCCGATGCTGTGGGGTCCCTGGGTTCGAATCCCAGCCGCGCAACCCGCGGGCATGCTCATGGTGAGCCGCCGGCCTTCCAAGCCGTGCAGCGAGGGTTCGATTCCCTCTGCCCGCTCCACACCGTGCCTGATGAGGCTTGAATAGCCGAAACCGATAGGTCGCGCGGAAATGCCCCAGCCGGGGAATAACTGGCATTCAGTGGAATCATCCCTAAGCGAGTTCAAGATAGAGAGCGCGTTTAGGGCGTGGGTGTGCAACGATTCCATTTGCAGCACACATCTGGCCCGGCACTTCTTTAGGGCAATTGGCTGAGAGGCCGAAAGCAGCGGGTTGCTAACCCGTAGGGTGACGCCGCCCCGCAGGTTCGAATCCTGCATTGCCCGCCACATAAACGAAAGCCCCCGCCGGATATTCGAGCGGGGGCTTGTCTTTTGGGGAATTCGCTATGTGTCTGGAAATGCAGTGCGATCGATGCCAAGGCTACTTTCGCAACTTCACGCAGATCGTGCGTAAAAGTGCCGACACCTATTGCGTGCAATGCGACGCAGCTATCAAGGCGGGCGCCGAATCGCGGATGTACGCCGAGATTCTGCCTCCGCATTCCGTCTTTGACGTGTCGGCGCTGCCGCTTGGCGAGAGCGGCGCTGCGGTCGGACCAGGCTAATCGCCGCTAGGCCGCACCCGGACCCTCGACAACACTTCCTCGAGCTCGTGCTTTCGGAGAATGAGCTCGCAAAGCTTGCGCTCAGTCCCGGTCTCCGATTCCGTCATCACGTTCACGAACACGTATGCACCGTCGGAAAACTGCGGAGCTTCGCTCGGGAACTGAAGCCAACGATTGGAGACCTGGCACTCGACTTTGCCGGTGGCCAGTGTCAGGTTTAGCTTTCGCGCTGCGTCCATATCCAAGCGCTTGTCTTTGCTCATTTGTGGCACTCCTTGCGTGTTGTGATGCAAGAGAATTTCGCTGCTATTGCTTGGCCCAGATCACGCCCAGGCCTGCCACGTTGCACAGGATCGCCCAGGCAGCGAAGGGGATAGGCGAATCGCCGCCGGTCCAGCGCCGGATAGTCCTGCCGTCCGAGATCCCGAGCAGCTTTGCCGCTTCGCCGCCGGTCAGGCCGGCCATAGACAGCACAGCGCGCACTTCGCCCGCTTCGGGTTGCTGCCAGCCGTCGGCAAAAGACCGGAGACATTCCGGACGGATCGCGGGGGCGCCGTAGGGTACGCGAGTTTCCATAGGTCAATAGGCCCGGTTTCCCGGGCCCCTCCTTGTTAGTTCATCAGGCCAGCTTCTGCGAACGAGGTCATCTGACCGGACCCCACCACGAAGTGGTCAAGCAGACGCACATCGAAGAGTTCCAGCGCCGCGCGCAGGGTCTTGGTGATGCGCTTGTCCGCTTCGGACGGGGTGGCATTGCCGGACGGGTGATTGTGGGCGATGACGAGGGCCGCAGCGTTCAGCATCAGAGCGCGGCGGGCGACTTCGCGGGGGAACACCGGGGCTTGGTCAATCGTGCCGTAGAAGAGGGGTTCGGCAGACAGCAGGCGGAGCTGCGAGTCCATGAAGAGAACGAAGAAGACTTCGCGCTCTTCGGTTTCCAGCGCCAGGCGCAGCAGTTGCTTGATGGCCTTGGGGCTGTTGGCTGCAACGCCGGGCTGCTTCAGGTGCCTGTCCAGGATCGCGATTGCGGCTTGGACGGTGGCTTGTTCTTGCTGGTTCATCGGAGTTCTCCGGTAGGTGACCTTGCGCGGTGTGCGCCGGCCTTGAAATGAATAATAGGACATTATGCCCTAGTTGGTCAACTCCTTTTTTCGCCTGTCGGTCGAAAGATGCAGTCCAGCAACGCATCGAGATGCGCAGGCTTCGTTAGCCAAGCATCTACGCCATCCGGCAAGTAATCGGAATCCGTTTCTTGAACGCTGCCGCTGAAAAGAATGACACGGGGCGCGCGGTCGGGGCAGATTGCCTTAAGTCGCGGAGCTAGGTAAAGACCCGACATATCGGTCAGCTGGATATCCAAAAGAATTGCGTCGGGCAAAAACTCGGCCGCAATACGTAGAGCTGTTGCACCGTCGCCAGCGATCTGGACCGAGACAGCAGGATCCATCATCAAGCAATCGGCGGTTATTTCAGCAGTCATCAAATCGTCGTCAACGATCAGGACGCGCATTGCGTGATCTCCTCCGCATTCAAGGGCAATGACATTCCCGCAGCTCTGCCGCTATCTGCCTGCGGGGCGCTCCTAATCGTACTACTCCCCCTTCTCGCTATCGAGGGGCCGCGCGCTGGGCATGGCGTGCGGGAGGTTGATCATCGCCGCCGGGCGGTGTGCAGTGGATAGCACCCGGCAAGATCACAGAGGGAATCGGCATGAAACTCACGACACTCAAGCCGCGCCTTGCAATGGCCGGCTCCAGGCTGGCCACAGCGCCGACGCCCAGCGCCAAGCGCATGACGGGCCGAAAGCTGCAAGACCGCCGGTTGCGTGTCTGGTCTGCCGATCCGCACTGCGCCCACTGCGGCGCGGTGACCGCGTATCCCGACGGGTTCGAGCTGGACCACAAGGTGCCGCTCTTCCAGGGCGGGCATGACACGGACGAAAACTCACAGGTGCTGTGCGTACATTACGACGCGCAGGGCCGCAAGGTGGGATGCCACGTTGCCAAGACGGCAAGCGACTTGAAGGGATGACGAGATTGGACGACAACAAGACCATTGGCGCGCTGGACGAATGGACAACCCAGCGGATCGCGCTGCAAGTGCATTGCGACACCGCGAAGTTCGAGGCCGACCTGGGCGCGTGGCTGTCACATAAAGGAATCAACGGTCTCGACCAGACGCGCATCTGTGCCGCCGCCGTCTCTGCGTACCGACAAGCGCGGAAGGGTCAGCTTGAGGCGGCTATGGCGGCCGCGATGACGAAAGGCCTCGAAACCCTTTTCGCCGAGATCATGGCGGGCTGCGCATCAGATTCGGCCCCAGGGGCAAACTCGAAGGCGGGGTCCGAACCGCGACGCGGTGGGGTGTTGCCCGAGGGCATGGTCTATCTCTGACCTGCCGGATCCACGCGGCTTGCTCGAAGGCCGTAGCGAGGCTCGGCATTCAGGGCATGCCCGACGGTCATCGGTGCCGCCGTCGCGTCCTGTAGGGCCTGTGCGCGGGCGTCAGGGGCATCGGCACCGGGCAGGGCGGGCGGCAGGCAGGGGGGGGCGGGTCGAAAGTCTGGGGCGATCGCCTCCCGGAAAC
>Ga0182747_1000443_pt1 | contig 40279 bp, 34 predicted proteins | sample eDN3rd30CBELigBY_FD_128526 | JGI IMG/M metagenome (GOLD analysis project Ga0182747, IMG submission 128526) | Enriched backyard soil microbial communities from Emeryville, California, USA - eDNA 3rd pass 30_C BE-Lig BY (version 2) (version 2) | ecosystem: Environmental > Terrestrial > Soil >... | reverse complement strand
CGCCTGGATCGGTTTTGAGATTGCGCCAGCCTGCGACGGCCTTGTCCCAGGCTTCGCCCTGCGGCGCGAAGCGACGGCCCTGCAGATACGCGAACGTCGTGTCGTCGGGTGCGATCATGCCGGCGCGCGCACCGGCCTCGATCGACATGTTGCAGACCGTCATGCGCTCGTCCATCGACAGCGCCTCGATGGCCGGGCCGCGGTATTCGATGACATGGCCGGTACCGCCGGACACCCCGATCTTGCCGATGATGGCAAGGATCAGGTCCTTGGCGGTGACACCGGCAGCGAGCCGGCCGGCGACTTCGACGGCCAGCGTTTTCGGGCGTCGTTGCAGCAGGCACTGCGTTGCCAGCACGTGGCCGACCTCGGTGGTGCCGATGCCGAAGGCGAGGGCGCCGAAGGCGCCATGCGTAGCCGTGTGGCTGTCGCCGCAGACGATGGTTTTACCCGGCTGGGTAGCTCCCAGCTCCGGGCCGATGACGTGAACGATGCCACGCTGCTCACTGCCCAGGCCCAGCAGTTCGACGCCGAACTCGCGGCAGTTCTTCTCCAGTTCCTTGACCTGGCGCGCGGCCGATTCGACTTTGATCGGCACGCGACCGAACACTTCGTCCGGGTCGGTGGGTGTGGAATGATCCATGGTCGCCAGCGTGCGATCGGTGCGGCGCACCCCGAGCCCCTGCGAGCGCAGCAGCGAGAACGCCTGCGGCGAGGTGACTTCGTGGACCAGATGCAGATCGATGTAGAGCACCGCCGGGGTATCGGCGGTCTCGGGCGCCACCTGGTGTCGCTCCCAGACTTTCTCGAACAGGGTTTTGGCGTTCATGCCGCCAAGCATGCCAACGGCGGCGGCGCTGCGGTTTGATGAAATCTCAGCCAGGCATCGCGGGCGGCGATGGCCGGCGCGGATTTTCTCTGGCGGCGCAGCCCCTCATCCCGGCCTTCTGCTGGTGTGGCGGGTGAGAGCGGTTCTTGCTCATCACCGGCAGATGACTGTCAGGGTCGTCGTGCCCTCATACCGGCGACGATGGGGTAATCGCTGGAAAGCAGCGTCGCCTCTCCTTGCATGGAGAGGCGACGTATCGGCACGAGTGAGGACGGTCTTTTGCGGACAGCCGCGCGCCAGCGCGATTAGCCGTCGCAGCGCTCCAGCCAGCCCCACTTGTCAGCGGTCTTGCCGTTGAACAGGCCGAAGAAGGCGGCCTGCAGCGCTTCGGTCACCGGGCCGCGCTTGCCGGCGCCGATAGCGATGTGATCCACCGAGCGCACCGGCGTGATCTCCGCGGCCGTGCCGGTCAGGAATATCTCGTCAGCGACGTACAGCAGCTCACGCGGAATCGTTTGTTCACGAACCTCGAAGCCATGAGCGCGCGCCAGCGTGACCACGGTATCGCGCGTGATGCCCTGCAGGATCGAGCTCGCAATCGACGGCGTATAGATCACGCCATCGCGGATCAGGAACAGGTTCTCACCCGCGCCTTCGCTGACATTGCCGTCGGTGGACAGACCGATGCCTTCGGCGAAGCCCAGGCGCTTGGCCTCCATGCTGATGAGCTGGCTGGACAGGTAATTGCCGGCCGCCTTGCCCATCGCCGGAATGGTGTTCGGCGCCACGCGCTGCCAGGAGGAAACGCAGACGTCGATGCCGTTCTGCAAACCTTCGGCGCCCAGGTACGCGCCCCACTCGAAGGCGGCGACGATAGTTTCGATCGGCGGCGAAACCTTCGGCGCCACACCGATCTCACCGTAACCGCGGAACGCGAACGGGCGCATGTACGCGCCGCTGTTCAGTTCGTTGCTGACGATGATTTCCTTGCAGGCCGCATCGATCTGCGCCGGCGTGTAGGGAATCTCGATGCGATGGATCTTGGCCGAGTCGAACAGCCGACGCGTGTGATCGCGCAGGCGAAAAATGATCGGGCCGTTCGGCGTCGCATAGGCGCGTACGCCTTCGAACACCGTGGAGCCGTAGTGCAGGGCGTGCGCCAGTACATGGACGGTGGCTTGTTCCCAGGGCACGAGTTTGCCGTTGTACCAGATGTGCTTGGCGGCTTTGATGGGCATGGCGAGAAGTCCGGTGTATCGAGGAAGAAGGAGATTGACAGGAGGCCCGGCTGCAACGCAGCCGGACCTATCGAGGCTCTAAAGATCAGGCATTTTCCTGCAGCCAGGGCATGCGCTCGCGCAACTTGGCGCCGACCTTTTCGATCGGGTGCTTCAAGTCCTTGTTCATGAGCTGCTTGTACTTCTTGCCGCCGCGCTTGTTCTCGCTGATCCACTGGCGCGCGAAGGTTCCCTGCTGGATTTCCTTCAGCACTTTCTTCATTTCGCGCTTGGTGTCCTTGTTGACGATGCGCGGACCGCGGGTGAGATCGCCGTACTTGCAGGTCTCGCTGACGAACTTGTGCATCTTGGCGAGGCCGCCTTCGTGCAGCAGGTCGACGATGAGCTTCAGCTCGTGCAGCACTTCGTAGTAGGCGACCTGCGGCTGGTAGCCGGCTTCCACCAGCGTCTCATAGCCTTTCAGCACCAGCTCGGTCGTGCCGCCGCACAGCACAGCCTGTTCGCCGAACAGATCCGTCTCGGTTTCCTCGGCGAAGGTGGTGGTGAGCACGCCGCCGCGGGTGCCGCCGATGCCGTGGGCATAGGCCAGCGCGTTCTGCTTGGCTTTCCTGGAGACGTTCTGGAATACGGCCAGCAGGCACGGCACGCCGCGACCCTGTTCGTACTGACGACGTACCAGGCCGCCCGGGCCCTTCGGCGCGATCAGCACCACGTCCAGATCCTTGCGCGGCTTGATCTGGCCGAAGTGGATGTTGAAGCCGTGCGCGAACAGGATGGTTGCGCCCTTGTCGATGTTGCCCACGACTTCCTTGTACAGCTCCTTCTGGGTCAGGTCCGGCGTCAGGAAGGCGATCAGCGCCGCACCTTTGACGGCATCGGCCGGGGCGGCGACCTGCAGGCCGTCCTTCTTCGCATTGGTCCAGCTGGCGCCGCCCTTGCGTACGCCGACCACCACGTCGAAACCGCTGTCCTTGAGATTCAGCGCATGAGCGCGGCCCTGGCTGCCGTAGCCCAGAATCGCGATGCGTGCTCCCTTGAGAGCCTTCTTGTCGACGTCCTTCTGCGAATAGATCTGCATGTGCGCTCCTGAAAGCGTGTGTTGAAAACGAAAAACCCCGCCTCGGTCGGGCCGGTGCGGGGTTTCTTGCGACTCGAGATTTTGTGTCCCTTGTCCGGCTGTCAGCCGACCCCACCCTGGCCAATGCCGGCTACTACGTCCAGTACTACGAGCACGGGTCGAATCTTCCGCAGCAGGCGCGTCGCCCGCGGGGAAGGAATCGGAACCGCAGCGATGCGGCTGCTCGGAAGCACTGCGAACATTGCTAAGGGTGGTGAAGCGTCGAGACGTAGGAAATCCTCGGCGATAGCAACACACGGTTACGGAACTTGTCAAGCAGTCGTACCCAATGCTAAGCGCACGCAACGCGTCGTGTCGTCAGCGGTGCGAAGTACGCTTCAATGCCGGATCGGCATCGAAGCAACCCTGATATCCTTCGCGCATCCTTCGCAACGCCGGTGCGGCGTGGCTTGCAAAACGAAATGTTCTTCACCGACGAGCAGCGTGCATCGATCCCTATCCACCTGGTCTGCGAGGAGGATTGCGAAGGCTGGCGCAGTGCGCAGGATGAAGTAACGCGCAACTGGCTACTGGCCAACGCATTCAAGGGCGAGCGCGGCAAGCTCGTACTCATCCCTCGGACCGATGGTGTACCGGCTGCTGTCGTTGTCGGTGTAGGGCGTCGTGGTATCCGCGAGGAATTCAGTTGCTGGAGCTCGGCCGGCTTGCCGGATCGGCTGCCCGATGGCGATTACCACCTGGCGCAATCGCTGGGTGCTGCGTCGACTGCACAGTTCACGTTCGGCTGGGCCTACGGTCAGTACCGGTTCGAACGTTATCGTCGTTCCTCATCGCCGCGAGCCGTGCAGCTGCGTGTGCCACAGGGCGTCGACGTTGCTGAGATCGAAAGACTGTACCGAGCCTGCTCACTGGTACGGGATCTCATCAACACGCCGGCCAACGACATGACGCCCGAGGCGTTGGCCGGCGCCGCAATCGATCTGGCTCAACGTTGCGGTGCACAGCATCGCGAGATCGTCGGTGATGCTTTGCTGGCCGAACGCTTTCCTGCCGTGCATGCAGTGGGGCGGGCCAGCGCCGTCGCGCCACGCTTGGTCGACATCCAGTGGGGTGATGCAGCGCATCCGAAAGTAACGCTGGTGGGCAAGGGCGTGTGCTTCGATTCGGGCGGCCTCGACATCAAGCCGGGGGCGTCGATGCTGCTCATGAAAAAAGACATGGGTGGCGCCGCGGCGGTGCTCGGGCTGGCGCAGCTCATCATGGAAGCGCGTTTGCCAGTGCGCCTGCGCGTCATCGTTCCGGCGGTCGAGAACGCGATTTCCGCGAACGCCTTTCGTCCCGGCGACGTGCTGGCGACGCGCAAGGGACTGTCGGTCGAAGTCGGCAATACCGACGCCGAAGGCCGATTGATCCTGTGCGATGCACTGGCGCTGGCCGACGAGGACGAACCTGATCTGTTGATCGACATGGCGACGCTGACGGGTGCAGCGCGCGTAGCGCTAGGGCCGGAGCTGCCGGCGCTGTTTTCCAGCGACGACACGCTGGCGCAGGAGCTGGTGCAGATCGCACGCGCCGAATCCGATCCCATGTGGCGATTGCCGCTATGGCCGGGCTACGACGAGGATCTGTCGAGCAAGATCGCCGATCTGAACAACGTGTCCGCTTCCGGCTTGGCTGGCGCCATCGTGGCGGGATTGTTCCTGCAACGTTTCGTGAGCGCGGCACGCAGCTGGCTGCATCTGGACCTGTATGCCTGGAACGGCAAGGAGCGGCCCGGTCGGCCGGTCGGCGCCGAGCCGCAATGTATCCGTGCCCTGTATATGCTGCTGAAGTCCCGCTACCAACGCTGATTGTCTGCGCGATCCGACGCGACATCTTGCCGCACCGAACCTCTCCGAGCCTCTCCGAGCCGACCTGAACGACGACGCCGCGCCGGCCGCTGATCTCGCAAGCCGAAACCGGCTGTAACGTATTGCGGTCGCACCGCATCTGACGACGAAAGGGCACTCGATCGCGGGCGGGCCGACGTGCGATGAGTGGACGGGCAGGCGTGCAGCCGTGTAGAAAGCGGCTTCGACGCTCGTTTATCCGTTCACAACTCTTCAAGACCATGGCCAAACGCAAACAGAGCAACTCCGATTCCCGCACCCAACGTCCCAGCACGCGGCGCTACTCGAGCGAAGTCGTCGACGGACACGCACAGGCGCCGAGCCGCGCGATGTTGCGGGCAGTCGGTTACAAGGACGCGGACTTCAAGAAGCCCGCCATCGGCATCGCCTCGACCTGGAGCAACCTGACTCCGTGCAACATGCACATCGACAAACTGGCGAAGGCGGCGGCACAGGCGGTCGACAGCTCCGGCGGCAAGAGCACCACCTTCGGCACCATCACCGTGTCCGACGGCATCTCCAACGGCACGCCGGGCATGCGCTATTCGCTGGTATCGCGCGAGGTCATCGCGGACTCGATCGAAACCGTCTCGGGAGCACAGGGCTTCGACGGTATCGTCGCGATCGGCGGCTGCGACAAGAACATACCGGGCTGCATGATGGCGCTGGCGCGCCTGAATCGTCCCGCGGTGTTCGTTTACGGTGGCACCATCCGGCCAGGCAAGGAGCGTCGCGACATCATCTCGGTGTTTGAAGCCGTGGGCGCACATGCCGCCGGCAAGATCACGGAAAAGCAGCTGGCCGAAATCGAACGCACCGCCATTCCGGGGCCGGGCAGCTGCGGCGGCATGTACACGGCCAACACTATGGCCTCGGCCATCGAAGTGTTGGGCATGAGCCTGCCGAACAGCTCCGCGCAGGAAGCAGCCTCGCGCCAGAAGCTGCAGGACTGCCGCAATGCCGCCAAAGCGGTGATCAAGCTGGCGAAGGCCGGCATACTCCCGTCACACATTCTCACGCGCAAGGCGTTCGAGAATGCCATCACGGTCGTGATCGCACTCGGCGGCTCCACCAACGCTGTGCTGCATTTGCTGGCAATCGCGCATACGGCCAACGTGCCGCTGGAGATCGACGATTTCACCCGCATCGGCAAGCGCGTGCCGGTGCTGGCCGACCTGCGGCCCAGCGGCAAGTACGCCATGTCCGAGCTGATCAAGATCGGCGGCATCCAGCCGCTGATGAAAATGCTGTTGAACGAAGGGCTGCTGCATGGCGACTGCCTGACGGTCACCGGCAAGACGCTGGCGCAGAACCTGAGATCGGTGAAGCCGTATCCGAAGAACCAGGACATCGTTCATGCATTCGGCAATCCGATCAAGCCGGACAGTCATCTGGTGATCCTGTACGGCAACCTGGCCTCCGAAGGCGCGGTAGCGAAGATCACCGGCAAGGAAGGACTGGCATTCACCGGTCGTGCGCGCGTGTTCGACGGCGAGGAGAAAGCACTGCAGGCGATCCTCGATGGCGTGGTGGTCGAAGGCGACGTCGTGGTCATCCGCTTCGAAGGTCCGAAGGGCGGGCCGGGAATGCGCGAGATGCTCAGCCCCACCAGTGCGATTGCGGGCCGTGGACTGGCAGGCAAGGTCGCACTGATCACGGATGGCCGCTTCTCCGGCGGCAGCCGCGGGTTCGTCGTCGGTCACATCGCGCCGGAAGCGGCGGTCGGCGGCCCGATTGCACTGGTGCGCGACGGCGATGAGATCACCGTCGATGCGCAGGCACGTGAGATTCGCCTGGCTGTGAGCGATGCAGTTCTCGAACAGCGCCGCAAAGCGTGGAAGGCGCCGGAGCCGTACGCTCGCCGCGGCGTGCTCGCCAAGTACGCTCGCAGCGTCAGCAGCGCATCGCAGGGTGCCGTGACCGACCGCGATTGAGGAATCATGAAGAGTACAGCGCTCATCAGCCAGAGTGAGGTACTGGCTGCCATCGACATGCGCGAGGCACTCGCGGCGGTCGAGGAGATGTTTCGTCAGCACGGCCAACGCAACGTGCAGATGCCGGCGACCGTGTATCTCGATCTGCCGCGTGGAGATCTGCGGGCGATGCCTGCGTACGCACCGACACTCGAGCTCGCAGCGATCAAGAACATCAACATGCATCCGGGCAACGTCGACGGGCCGTCCATCATCGGTACGCTGACGCTGTTCGATCCGCAGACTGGTTTCCCGCTAGCAATCATGGATGCGACGGCGATCACGCGTTTGCGCACGGGCGCCGCCTCGGGCGTTGCCACTCGTTTGCTGGCGCGAGCGGATGCACAAGTGCTCTCGTTGATCGGTGCAGGCAATCAGGCGTTGACGCAGCTCGAAGCGATTCTCCTGGTGCGTCCGCGCATCGAACACGTTTTGATTCACGATCAGGACAGCGAGCGAGCCGTGGCTTTCGCGCGCCTTGCTACCGATCGCTTCGGTGTCGTCGTGCAGGTTGCCAACACGGCGGAGGAGGCGGTGCGTCCTGCAGACATCCTCACTACGCTCACGCCCGCCCGCGACCCCATCGTACGAGCCGAATGGATCAAGCCCGGCGTGCACATCAATGCGATCGGCGCGGATGCTGCGGGCAAGCAGGAACTGGTCTCATCGCTGACCGCGGCCGCGCGTATCGTCGTGGACGACCTGGAACAGGCGACGCATAGTGGCGAAGTGAACGTGCCGATCAAGGAAGGTACGCTCACGACGGCAGGCATTCACGCAGAGCTGGGCCAACTCGTTGCCGGACTCAAGTCGGGCCGCGTGACCGCGACGGACATGACGCTGTTCGATTCCACCGGCCTCGCGCTGCAGGACCTCGCTTGCGCGGCGCAGGTTTATCGCAAGCTGTCGGGCACGTCGCAGGAGCTGCAGCGCTTCGATTTTCTGAAATAGCACCGGCGAAGCTCGATGAGTCCGGTGTTGCGCTGTCAGCGTGACTTTACGTCGGCAGCTTCCGCCCCGAGCTCGACTTGCACCTGAAACGCACGCAGACCGTTTCGTCCGAACGGTCTCTTGTACACGTCGTCCCAAGCAGGACTCGAGCCAATCATTGCCGTGCGCGGGTCGGCCATTGCCCTTCATTAGTTGCTGGCGCAACCGTATTCACGGCCGATAGCCTGGATTCAGGGCAGGCCATATTCGTATTTATAATCAGCTAAATACGATGCTTATTTAGAACAGCTCTATTCATTCGTCGTATCGTTCAGACCTGACCACCCGGCACTTCTGTTGACCGGTTTTGCGGGTCTCCCTGTCGCCCGTATCAGGGTGCGCGTATACACTTTGCGCCATCGGGCCCGGCATGGGCTCTCAAACAATTCTGAAGGGAAAGTCATGGCGAAAGCAGTGGATAAGGCTTACTACACCGTCCGCGAACGCATCGTGCGGGGTGTCTACCCCGCGTCTTCCCGCATCACCGAGCAGGAAGTTGCCGCTGCCGCCGGTGTCAGCCGAACTCCCGTCCGGGAGGCGTTGCGCAAACTGCATGCGGAAGGTTTGCTGGAATTCATTCCGCACCAGGGCGCGATCGTGACGGAGTGGACCAGCGAAGATCGTGACGATGTGTTCGAGATGCGCGCCTTGCTCGAAGGATATGGCGCAGCCCGCGCGGCGCGTCGGATGACACCGGAAGTTCTCACGGAGCTGCGACAACTGGCCGAGGAGCAGTACCACGAGACCTTGAGCAAGCGGGAAGGGTATCTGGAGCGTGTCGGCGATTTGAATTGCCGCTTCCATCATCTCATTCAGGAGTGCGCTGCCAGCCATCGCCTGGTCACGGCGCTGTCCTCGATGATCGAGGCGCAGGTCATGCTGAAGTCGTTCGAGACTTATCAGGACGAGGACATGATTCGCAGCGCTTCGCATCACCTGGAGATCGTGCGGGCTCTGGAGGCACGCGATCCGGATTGGAGCGCGGCGCTGATGCGCTCGCATATCCTGGGCGCGCGCGGCGCCCTGCGAGCTTTCTAGTCCACCTCGAAGGGAATCCAGGAACAGGCGAGGGCACGGGTGCGTTGTGCGCCCGTGTCCGCATCGTTTGTAACTTTACCTGCGCACGATTGGTAGAATTCAAGCGGCTTGGCGCTCCAAGGCACTGCCGCGGACGCCGCGCGCCGAATCAAGAACCGTTATTCAAGAGGATTGCCACCATGACCATCAAAGTCGGCGACAAGATGCCGTCCGGAACGCTCACGCTCGCCACCAGCGAGGGGCCGCAGAAGATCAGCGCCGACGACTACTTCAAGGGCAAGAAAGTGGTGCTGTTCTCTGTGCCCGGCGCCTTCACCCCCACCTGCGATGCCAAGCATCTGCCGGGATTCGTGGAGAAGGCCGCCGATCTCAAAGGCAAGGGCGTCGACAAGATCGCCTGCCTGGCCGTCAACGACGTCTTCGTGATGAAGGCCTGGGGCAAGGCGCAGGCGGTGGATGGCAAGGTGGACATGCTGGCCGACGGCAACGCCGAGTACACCAAGTCGCTGGGACTGGAACTGGATGCCAGCGGCTTCGGCATGGGCACTCGTGGCCAACGCTTTGCGCTGGTCGTCGACGACGGTGTGGTCAAGCAGGTGAATGTCGAGGAGAAGGGCGAGTTTCGCGTGTCCAGCGCGGAGCATGTGCTCACCCAGATCTGAAAGCCACTTGCGATCACGCGCGTGAATGAGAAGCGCGCGTCGTAGGCAAAAGAAAAGGGGACGCAGCGCGCGTCCCCTTTTTTGTTTTAGGGCCTTTGTTTCAAGGCACCTGCGGGCCTTCAGCCCAACGCCTTCTCCAGCTCCGGCAGGATCGTGAACAGATCGCCGACCAGGCCGATGTCCGCCACCTCGAAGATGGGCGCTTCGGCGTCCTTGTTGATGGCAACGATGGTGCGCGCGTCCTTGATACCGGTCAGGTGCTGGATGGCGCCCGAAATGCCGATGGCGATGTACAGCTCCGGCGCAATGATCTTGCCGGTCTGGCCGACCTGCAGATCGTTGGCGGCGTAGCCTGCGTCCACCGCGGCACGCGAGGCGCCGACGCCGGCACCGAGCTTGTCGGCCAGGCTGTAGATGATCTTGAAGTTGTCGGCACTGCCCAGCGCGCGACCACCCGAAACCACGCGAGAAGCCGTCTGCAGATCCGGACGGCCGGTGGCGGCAGCCGAACGGCCGACGAAACGGGTATGCGTGGGCAATTCCGCGCTGACGTTGGCCGCTTCGACGGCGGCGCTACCGCCCTCGGGCGCTGCCTGGAACGAAGCGGTACGCACGGTCAGCACCAGCTTCTTGTCCTGCGGCGCCTCGACGGTGATCACGGCGTTGCCCGCATAGACCGGGCGACGGAAGCGATAAGCCGATTCCACCGCCATCACGTCGCTCAGCTGTCCTACGCCCAGCAACGCAGCGACGCGCGGCATCAGATCCTTGCCGAACGTGGTGGAGGGGCCGAACACATGCGTGTAGTTCGCCGCCAGGGCAGCAACCTGCGGAGCGAGAAGGGCCGCGAGCGGCTCGGCATTCGCAGCATTCTCGACCTTGAGCACGCGCTTCACGCCGGCAATGGCCGCAGCCTGGGTCGCAACCGCCGCTGCGTCTGCCGCCAGAACGGCGATATCGATTTCTGCACCTTCGATCTTGCTGGCGCAGGCGACGCACTTGGCAGTGGATGGATTGAGCTTGCCGCCGGAGTGCTCGGCGACGATGAGAATCTTTGTCATCACACCAACCCCTTCTGCTTGAGTGCGGCGACCAGTTCCGACACGTCCTTCACCATGATGCCCTTGGAGCGCGCCGCCGGCGGCTCGTACTTGAGGGCCTTGAACTGGCTGGCGGCGTCCACGCCCAGATCGGCGAGGGCGAGGGTCTCCAGCGGCTTTTTCTTGGCCTTCATGATGTCCGGCAGCTTGACGTAGCGCGGCTCGTTCAAACGCAGGTCGGTGGTGAGCACCGCCGGCAGGTCGACCTCGATGGTCTCCAGTCCCGCGTCGACCTCGCGCGTCACCTTTGCTTTGTCACCTTCCAGCTCGACCTTGGAGGCGAAGGTGGCCTGCGGACGGTTCCACAGCGCCGCCAGCATCTGGCCGGTCTGGTTGTTGTCATCGTCGATGCCCTGCTTGCCGAGCAGCACGATCTGCGGCGCTTCCTTCTCGATGAGCTTGAGGAAGACGCGCGCGGCGGCCAGCGGCTCGATCGGCGAGTCGCTCTGGACCAGGATGGCGCGGTCGGCGCCCATGGCCAGGCCGGTGCGCAGCTGCTGCTGGGTGTCGGCGGGGCCGATACTGGCGACGATGACTTCGCTGGCACCGCCCTTCTCCTTGATCCGCAGCGCTTCTTCGAGCGCGATCTCGTCGAAAGGATTGATGCTCATCTTCACGCCTTCGGTCACCACGCCGGTGCCGTCGGGCTTGACGCGGACGCGGACGTTGTAGTCCACGACTCGCTTGAGGCCTACCAGAATCTTGCTCACGCCTGGCTCCAAATGAATGTCGAGTGCGAGGGGCCGCCCGCCGGGCAGCGGCGGGGCACGCTAACGGAAGCTCGCTCCGGAGTCAAACCGTCGGCCGCCCGGCAATGCAGGGCTTTTCCCCTTGATTAGGCAGGGAATTCCATGGATCGGAACGCGCTGCAAAAAACTGCCGGGCGCGATGGCCCGGGGTGACCTGCAAGTCAGGAGGCGGGCACGAAAACGGCTCGCTGCGCACGTCCGGGCAGGGCTTTGCGTAAACTCACGCTCCCTTGAGGATTCATGGACCGGCCCTACATGCCCGACGCACTCGGCTCGCGACTGAAGATCGGCGTGATCGCGCCTGCGAGCAACACCATCGTGCAGCCCGAATTCGATGCCATGCGGCCGCCGGGCGTCAGCAACCAGATGGCCCGGGTGATGATCCCGGATACGCCGGTGGGCACCGAGGAGGAGTTCAGCAGCATGATGCACGGGGTCCGTGGCGCGCTCGAGGCCACCGTCGACACCGTCATGGCCTGCGCTCCGACCACCGTGATCCTGGCCATGACGGCCGAGACCTTCTGGGAAGGCACGCTCGACCCGGCCGGCCTGCAGGCCCACCTGGAATCGCGCACTCATGCCAAGGTGGTGCTCGGCGCGCTGGCCTGCCAGGCCGCCATCCAGCGTTATGGCGGCATCCGACGCATCAGCCTGATCACGCCTTACATGCCTTCGGGCGATGCCCAAGTGCGCCGCTCGTTCAGCGACAACGGCTTCGAGGTGGTGAACCTGCTGGGGCTGAAGTGCAACAGCCCGCTGCTCATGGCCCACGAGTCCCCGGAGCGGCTGCGGCGGGCGGTGCGCGAGGTCGACGATCCCAGCGTCGAGCTGATCCTGCAGGTGGGGACCAACCTGGCGTTCTCGCGGGTGGCCGCCGAGGCAGAGCGCTGGCTCGGCAAGCCGGTGCTGGCGGTCAACACCTGCACCTACTGGCAGGCGCTGCGCAGCAACGGCATCGAGGACAAGCTCGACGGCTTCGGCTCGCTGCTGATGGAGCATTGAAACGCCGGCGCAGGCCGCCAGCGGCGGCAAGATCATGCAAGGCCCCGACACTGTGATGCCGGCCGCAGCGGCTGGCTGTACCGACTGTTATTGAATCGACTCTGGTATCTTCTTCGAGCACTTTCTCAATCATGACTCGACCCATGCGCACCATCCGTCCCAGCTCCGGCCTTGCCAACGTCCGCTACGAGATCCGCGGCGACCTGGCACGGCGCGCCAACGAGATGGAGCGCATGGGCCATGACATCATTCCGCTGAACATCGGCAACCCCGGCGTGTTCGGCTTTCGCACGCCGGAGACCATGCGGCTGGCGATGATCGAGAACTTGAAGGCCAGCGAGGCCTACTCCCACCAGAAGGGAATTTTCCCGGCGCGCGAAGCCGTGGTGATGCAGCAGCAAAGCCGCGGCGTGCGTGGCGTGAGTGCCGATGAAGTCTACATGGGCAACGGCGTCAGCGAGCTGATCGACCTGGTGCTGCGGGCGCTGCTGTCCACCGACGATGAAGTGCTGGTGCCGAGCCCGGATTACCCGCTGTGGACGGCGGCCGTGAATCTGAATCGCGGCCGTGCGGTGCATTACCCCTGCCATCCCCACAATGGTTTCGAGCCCGACCCGAAAGACATCGAAGCGCTGATCACGAGCCGCACGCGTGCCATCGTCGTGATCAATCCGAACAATCCGACCGGCGCGGTCTATTCGCGGGCGACGCTGGAAGCCATCGCTCGCATCGCCGAGAAGCATCATCTCGTCGTCTTCTGCGATGAGATCTACGATCAGATTCTCTACGACAACGCCGAGTTCATCCCCATGGCGACGTTGGTGCACGGCACGCTATGCGCCACGCTCTCGGGGCTTTCCAAGGTCTACCGTGCCTGCGGCTACCGCGTCGGCTGGGCGGTGTTCTCGGGCGAGCTGGAACCTGCGCGCGAATATTTGCAGGCAGTCGACAAACTCTCGTCGCTGCGTCTGTGCAGCAACGTACCGGGTCAGTGGGCGGTGCAGACGGCGCTCGGCGGTTATCAAAGCATTCACGAGCTGACGTGCCCGGGCGGTCGGCTGTATCAGTCGCGCCAGGCGATTCTCGATGGCGTTGCGCAGAGCAAATATCTGCAAGTGCATGCGCCGCGCGGCGCCATCTACGCATTCGTCGGGATCAAGGACGGCGTGCTGCCCGAATTCTCGGATCGGCAGTTCGCGATGGATCTGCTGGAGTACAAGCACGTGCTGCTGGCTCCGGGCACCAGCTTCAACACGCCTTACAAGTCCCATTTCCGCATCACCCTGCTGCCGACCCCGGAAGTCCTGGCCGACGTGTTCCGCCGCATGGAGGAGCTGCTGGACAGCTATGCCGCCGGCTCCGAGCCGGTGGCGCGGGCGCCGGATTTGAAAGTGCTGAAGGGCAGGGGCTGAGCAGAACCCCGCTTTTGGTCATTCCCGCGCAGGCGGGTGCGGGTATCCGTCCGAATCGGCAGCATGGACTGCCGCTTGTACGGCAGCGACGAGTAGCTGGGCGTCATTGAAGGCGACGATTCGTCGCATGCCGGTGTTTACGCACCATCGTTACGATCCTGGTGCGTGCCGGCTGCACCCATGAAGCTCAGGCGCATTCGCGCGTGATGCGAACGCCGACCGATGATACTTTGGCGGTCTGGATCACCCATCATCGCTGCCAGTCACTCTTGTCCGTCAATCATCTCCTAGACCAGGGCGTCACGATTCTCACGGCGAGCCGCAGGCTCGCCCACGCGCTGCGACTCGGCTACGCCCGGCATGCCCAAGGCAAGGGTCAAGTCGTCTGGCAGACGCCGCGGGTTCTGCCGTGGAGCACCTGGCTGCGTCAGCAGCATCTGGAAGCTCGCGCAGCGCATTCATCGAAGTCATATGCGTTGACGCCTGCACAGGCGCGCGTCCTATGGGACGACGTGGTGGGAAGCAGCCGCTTCGCCGCTGAGCTTCTCAATCCATCCAGCGCAGCCCGCCTGGCTGCGCGCAGCTGGCGACGCTTGCAGGACTACCTGATTCCGATAGAGCGTCTGGCCGAATTCGACGCGCCCGAGCCCATGGCGCTGCACGCCTGGTGCGAGCAGTTCACCCAGCGCTGCGCATCGCTCGATGCAGTCGATGAGGCGCGGCTGGCGCACTGGGCCTACGACGACGAACTCATGCCGGCCGAGCGTCTGGCATTTGCCGGGTTCGACGCCATGCCCCCGGCGATGTCGCGCTTGCTGACTCGCTGGGGCGACGCCGGGTTGGTCGCCGATTCGCAACTGGAAGTCCACACCCCAGCGAGCGTAGCGGTCATTGCCGCCCCCGATCTCGATGAGGAACTGCAGCTTGCCGCTTCCTGGGCGCGCGATCGTGTGCTGGACGGTGCAGTCAATGTCGGCGTGATCGTGCCGGACCTGCAGGCGCGACGCGACGCAGTGCAGCGCGTGTTCGAGGATGCGATCGCGCCGGGGCAGCGCCAGACGCACCGTGCAGCCGCTTCGCTGCCGGTGGTGATTGCGGCTCCCGTACCAATGTCTTCGTATCCGCTGGTCGATGCGGCGCTGTTGGTATTGCGTATGGCAGCGGGGAACGCTTCGAGTATCGATGCCGGGCGCATTCTGCGTTCGCCGTTTCTCGCTGGCTCGCAGACAGAGCAGGCTCGTCGCGCCATTGCCGACGTGCGACTGCGTGACGAGCAGCGCGATCGCTGGGATTGGTTCAGTCTCGAACGTTGGGCGGGGCTGACCAACTGCGATCAGCTACAGCTGGCGGCGCGCAATCTGAACACGCTCCTGCGCGAGTTCCACAGTAGTGCGCTGCCGAGCGAATGGGCCGAGCGTTTTCACAAGATGTGGGTCGCGATCGGTTGGCCGGGCGAACGCTCGTTGAGCAGCGCCGAACACCAGACACTGGAGAAATTCCAGTCCGCGCTCGCCGAGTTCGGCGGACTCGATGCCGTGGCCGGCCGCATGAACCTGCGACGCGCGACCGCGCGGCTACAGGATCTTTTGGGCGACACGCCGTTCGAGCCAGAGACCATCGCCGCAGCCGTCACGGTGATCGACGCCGCGACCAGCGCGGGCATGCAGTTCGATGCCCTGTGGGTCGCCGGGCTGCATGCCGATCGCTGGCCGGCCGCTGTGAATCCGGATCCACTGATTCCGCTCGAACTGCAGCGCGCCGCGGGCATCCCCGAATCCTCGGCCCCGGCGATCCTGCACCAGGCGACGACCCAGCTGCTGCGCTGGATGACCAGTGCGGATTCACTGGTGCTGAGCTGGCCGCATCGCGACGGTGACGTCGAACTGATCCGCAGCCCCTTGCTCGACCGGGTCGAGGCGACGGAAGCATCGTTGCCGCCGTCGGTCCGCACCCGATCGCTGCGTCGAACGATCTTCGACGCACGCCCGGTGCTCGATGGAATCGTGGACGATCGTGCACCTTCGCTCTCATTGCAGGCGACCAGGGGAGGCGCCCGAACGCTGGAGCTACAATCGCGCTGTCCTTTCCGGGCGCAGGCGGAACTGCGGCTGCGGGCGCGACCGATCCCGCGGGTGAGTATCGGCGTCGAGCCGGTCGACCGCGGCGCAATTCTGCATCGCGTACTGGAAGACGTGTGGGGTTCACTGCGAACGCAGGAACGTCTGCTGAGCGTCGACGATCACGCCCTGGAATCGCAGGTACGCGAAAGCGCCCAGCGCCACGCAGCACAGGCGCTGCTGCCGGACACACCGCATCGTCATCGACTGGCGATGCTGGAGATCGACAGCGTGGTCCAGCAGATCATGCAGCTGCTGCGGCAGGAGCGGCTGCGGCCACCGTTCGCGGTTCGACTGGCGGAGGCCGCCGAGCAGTACGCCATTGGCGGCTTGTCCATTACGTTGCGGCCGGACCGGATCGATGACCTGGCCGCCGGCGGCGAGTTGCTCATCGACTACAAACTCGGCGCGGCGCACCGGCCACGAGACTGGTTCGACGCCTGGCCAGGCCGTCCGCGTCGCCCGCAGCTGCCGCTGTATGCGCTGGCTCATGCGGACAGGCTGCGGGCTCTGGCATATGTCGTGCTCGCGCCGGGAGCAGTCGAGTATCGGGGTTGGAGTGATGGAACCGACGTGGGCGCAGGCGTGGTTGCCTATCCCAAGGGGATGCGCATCGACCTGGGCGATCCGGTGGACTGGGAATCGCTGATGCATCACTGGCGCTTCACGCTCACCCGGCTGGCTGAACACTATGTCGCCGGCGACGCGAGCGTCGATCCGCTGCCGCAAGAGTGTGCGACATGCCACCTGAGCACGCTGTGCCGAATTCACGAACGCGTCATGAACGAGCGCGAAGGCGAGGCGGGCAACGATGACTAGCGACGCAGCAGCACGCGCGGCCGCCCTCGATCCGCGGCGCTCGTTCATCGTCCAGGCGCCGGCTGGTTCGGGCAAGACCGAACTGTTGACCCAGCGCTATCTGCGCTTGCTGGGAACGGTCGAATATCCGGAGCAGATTCTCGCCATCACGTTCACCCGCAAGGCTGCGGCCGAGATGCGCGCACGCATTCTGAGTGCTTTGGAGAAGGCGACCGGTGCGCCTCCCGAATCGCCCCACAAGCGGGCCACCTGGGAACTGGCGCGGGCTGTGCGCGCGGCGGACGATCGATATCAGTGGCGCCTGGCGGAACAGCCATCACGGCTGCGCGTCCAGACCATCGATGCGCTGAATGCATCGCTGGCGCGCCGCCTGCCGATGCTGGCGGCGACCGGCTCGGGCCTGGAGCCGACCGACGATCCCGGGCCGTTGTACGAAGCGGCAGGCAGGCGCTTGATCGAGCGGCTGGGCGATCACAGCGATGTGGCCTCGCAGTTGGAACGTCTGATCGTGCATCTGGGCAATCGGGTGGATCGCCTGATCGAGCTGTTGAGCGATCTGTTGGCCAAGCGCGATCAATGGCTGCACCCGGTGGTGCAGGCACGCGCCAGTAACGATCTGCGCACGACACTGGAAGGAACGTTGCAGCGGGTCATCCGGCGACACTTGGCGCTGGTGTGCGAAGGACTGGGCGATGATCGCCGCCGTGAACTGCACGAGTTATTGCTGTATTCGGCTGGCAATCTGCTGGAAGGCAATGGCCTCGATCCCGCGCGGCGTGCGACGCTGGAGCTCTGCATCGGCCGCAACTCGCCGCCCGACACTGCAATCGAAAGCCTCGGCGCATGGCGCGCGATTGCAACGATGCTGTTCAAGAAGGACGGCGAACCGTACAGCGCCGTCAACAAGGGCCACGGCTTTCCGACCACCAACCGCGACATGAAGGCGCGGATGCTGGACATTCTGCACTCGATCGGCCCGGATGAGTCGCTGTGCGAACGCCTGCTCGAACTGCACACGCTGCCGGACCCTGCTTACAGCGACGATCAATGGCGAACGCTGCTGGCGTTGCTGGAGTTGCTGCCGGCAGCCGTGGCGGAGTTGCAGCTGGTGTTCCAGGCGCGCGCCAAAGCAGACTACGTCGAGGTCGCTCTGCGGGCATTGCGCGCACTGGGCCCTGCGGAAGAGCCGACCGATCTGGCGCTGGCGTTCGACTATCGGCTGCAACATGTCCTGGTCGACGAATTCCAGGACACCTCTTTCAGCCAGCTCGATCTGCTGGAACGCCTGACGGCGGGGTGGAGCGATGGCGACGGCCGCACGTTGTTCTGCGTCGGCGATCCGATGCAGTCGATCTATCGTTTCCGCCAAGCCGAGGTCGGTCTGTTCATCGGCTTGCAGCAGCACGGCTTGCGCAACATCCGCCTCGAACCCTTGCGGCTCGAAGCCAACTTCCGCTCCAGTTCGACGCTGGTGAACTGGGTCAATGCCGTCTTCCCGAACGTGCTCGCCGCACGCAACGATGCGGAGCAGGGCGCCGTGCAGTACAGCCCGAGTACCGCGGCGCTGACCAATGAGAGCGCCGGTGTCAGCATTCATGCCTTTGCCAACGGCGACAAGGAGATCGAAGCTGCACGCGTGATTGCGATCGTTCGCGAAGAGCTGGAACGCGATTCGTCGGGAAGCATCGCCGTATTGGTCACAGCACGTAGCCACGTCGACGCGATCGCCCGTGGACTGACGCTGGCAGGCATCGAATTCCAGGCGGTCGAGATCGAGCAGCTGCAGCAACGCCCGGTGGTCCAGGATCTGATCGCGTTGACCCGCGCACTGGTGCATCTGGCCGATCGCACTGCCTGGCTGGCGGTGCTGCGCGCCCCCTGGTGCGGCCTGGCCCTGGCCGACCTGCACGCGCTCGATGCCGATCCGGATCAGACGGTCGAAGAGGCGATTGCCGCGGCATTGCGATCGCGGCCAGACGATTTGTTCTCAGGCCTGCCGCTTTCGTCGGATGGTCAGATGCGTCTGGCTCGTACTCATGCTGTGCTGAGCGCGGCGCTGATGGAGCGCGGACGGTGGCCACTGCGTGTGTGGGTCGAGCGCACATGGAATGCACTCGGCGGGCCTGCGACGCTCACCCGCATCGAGGATCTCGACGACGCGGAAGCGTTCTTCGATCGTTTGGCAGACATCGAGACCACGGGCGACCTGGAAGATGTCGCGCGACTGGAGGACCAGCTGCAGAGGCTGTTCGCCAGTTCGCAGATTCATGGACAGCCGCGCGTCGAGCTCATGACTGTCCACGCCGCCAAGGGCCTCGAGTTCGATACCGTGATTCTTCCCGGGCTGCAGCGCCATACTCGCGCCGAAGACCGGGAGCTGCTGCGATGGACTCGCATTGCCGGCGCGGATGGTGGGATGGTGCTTGCTCCCGTCAAGGCGGAAGGCAGCGAGGGAGATCCGATCTATCGCTGGATCGAGCTGCTGGAACGCCAGCGCGTGCTGCGTGAGCGCGCTCGTCTACTGTACGTGGCTGTCACGCGCGCCAAGCGCAATTTGCATCTGCTCGGTACGGTGAAGGCGACCACACGGGACGGAGAAGTTTCGATCCAGGAGCCGCGCAAAGGCTCGATGCTGCGGATGTTGTGGAAGGCGGTGGAGCCGGCCTTCGATGCAGCAACGCCCGAGGTCGACGCATCGACGGCCTATCCTTCGGTCGCTGCGCAGAAATTGCGCCGCCTGCCTTTGCCATGGACTGCGCCGGACTTGCCGGCCGTGCTGCAACCGACGGCAACACCGATCGTCGATCTGGAGATGCAGCGGCCGGTGTTCGACTGGGCCACCGAGACCAGCCGACATATCGGCACACTGCTGCATCGAGAACTCGACCGCCTGTGCCGGCGCGGCGCACAGCCCTCCAGCGAAGAACTGCAGGCATCGCGTGAGCGCCTGTCCGTCGAGCTGGCCGAACTCGGCGTTCAGCAGGATCGATGCGCAGCCGCTACGGACCGCGTGATCGTGGCGATGGAACGCACGCTCGGCGACCGGCGCGGCCGCTGGGTGCTCGGCATCGACGGTGATATCCGCGAAGCGCAATCCGAATTCGCACTGAGCGGCGCAATCGACGGCCGGATCGTACAGGGTGTCATCGACCGCACCTTCGTGGACGAGGCTGGCACACGCTGGATCGTCGACTACAAGACCAGCTCGCACGAAGGCGGCGGACTCGAAGCTTTCCTCGACGAGGAGGTCAACCGCTACCGCGACCAGCTGGCTCGTTACGCCAGGCTGATGAGCTTGTTCAGGAGCGCCGAGCCGGTGAGGGCGGCGCTGTATTTCCCGCTGCTGCGAGCGTGGCGGGAAGTCGAGGTGTGAGCCTGCTCCGGAGCCTCTAGGAGCTTCTAGGGCTTCGTAAGAGTAGCTTCGTTCGACGGCGGTGCGGTTGCGGTCGGGGTATCTCGTTTCGGGACCGCCGTGAATCCGTCCCTGGAGGCTGCCACAAAAACATCCTGTTTTTGAGGCTCCCGAAACGAGATACCCCGACCGCAACCGCGGCAACCGAATACTTCGGTGGCGCTCGGAAAGGGTGCCTCGGAAAGAAGGCATGGGAAAGCGTTACGTGATGGCCCTGAGCCACTGTGTCGATCTCCCGCCCGCGGCGCGTGGGCGGGAGTGACGAACAAGCCTTAAGCGTTGCTAGCTCTCCAGCAACATCTTCACCAGATTCGGCATTCCCGCGCCCTGATGCATCCGGTCGCGCTTCAGGTCGGTGCAGGCGTGCATCAGGATGTCCTTGACCTTGTCGGGATAGCCGATGAATTCCTTGCGCACCGACAGGAAGCAGGCGACCACGCCGGCGACGTGCGGGGCAGCCATGCTGGTGCCGCTCATGGCCACGTAGAGATTGTTTCGCAGCACGACTTTCGGATTCGCACCGGCGCGGCACGAGACGATGCGTTCGCCGGGCGCCACCACGTCAGGCTTGCAGCGGCCGTCGGCGGTCGGGCCGCGGGAGCTGAAGTACGAGACGCCGTACAGGTGTGGCTTGGATTTGTGGATCGAACCTACGGCGATGGATTCGTCCAGGTTGGCCGGATCGCCGATGGACAGGTCGACGTTCAGGCCGACGGCGTCCTCGCCCTGTTGCAGTTCCAGGTAACCCTCGTTGCCGGCGGCCAGCACCACCACCACGCCCTGGCGCCACAGCTTGCGCAGCTGCTTGCAGATCGGCGTATCGCCGCAGCCGAACGTTTCGGGATCGAAGGCGCCGCCCAGGCTGAGGTTGACGCCGTGGATCACCAGCGAGGAGGCGTTGCGATTGAGATCGTAGATGTGGTCCAGCGCCTTGATGATCTTGGCGTCGCTGCCGCGGCCATCGTCGTCCAGCACCTTGTAGCTGCGCAGCTTCACGTCGGGAGCGATGCCGGAAATGCCCAGGTTCGGCATTCCGCCGGCGATGATGCCGCAGACGTGCGTGCCGTGGCCGTTGCGATCCACGCCGATCTTCGGACGCTGCTTGGGATCCCCTTCCACGACCGGGCCGGGCTTGAGGCAGTCGTAGACATTGGCGATGTTGGAACGCGGGGTGCCGTAGCCGAAATGCGGGTGCAATGGATCGATGCCGGAGTCGAGCACCGCCCAGGTGATGCCCTGGCCCTGAGCCTGGTAGCCGCGGTGCGCCGTGGCGGCCTGCAGGACATCGATGGATTGATCGAGCAGGGCGCGCTTGCGTGCATTCTGGAAGACGCGATAGACGGCATCCAGGTGCAGTTCGTTCGATAGACGCTCGACTTCCGAACGCGTCAGTTTTGCGGAGACGTAGCCTGACAGCGCTTCGAGATCGATGTCGTCGGCGCTCAGTCGCGGCTTGGAATCACGGATGGCGTGATTGATCCATTCCACGACTTCCGAGCGGACCTCGTCGGCCGAGCGCGACTGGGTGCCATCCCACTGATCGCGCAACTCGATCAGTACGGGGTGGCGATCCTCCTGGGTGCTGTTCTCCATGCTGCTGACCAGGTCGCGCGCAATCGTGAATGGCGCGATGCGCTGGAATAGCTCGCGGTCGATGGCGGCACGCACCGGGCCGCGCACTTCCGATAAACGCAGGTAGCCGCTGCCCGAATGCGGATCGCGCGGCGAATCGGTGTTCCATTGCACGAAGTCTTCGACGGCAACGCCGTTGATAGCTGCATAGTCGCCGGCCAGCCGTTTGTCAGCGCACACCGGGTCGAGCGGATCGGCGACGTTCACCCAGCGTTTCACGACCGGCGGCACGGCCAGGCCTTTCTTCTGGCCGGTGATGATCTTCAGCTGATCCTGTACTTCCTTGAGCCCGAGCGGCGAGCCGATGGTCACGAACAGATCGATCTCGAACTGGTCGGCCGGCAGGCTCATCAGCGCGTCGTAGGCGATCATCGAACCCTGGCTGTGGGCGATGACGACGAACGGACCGCCGCCGGTACGCAGTCGCGTAAGCACGCTTTCGCGCATCAGTTCCCGCCGCTCCTTGACGAACAGGAACTCGTGCACGTCTTTCAGGAAGGCCTTGGTGATGCGGCGGGTGATGAATTCGCGCAGCGGCTTGGGCAGCGGCAGCACGCGGGTGTGATAGTCGGCTGCGCTGATGTCGGCGCGATCGGTCTGCGGCAACGCTTGCCGGGCGATGCGCTCCAGCACCTCCCGCTCACGCTTGGATGCATTGGCCGGCACCAACGGCTCGACGCCCTCGGCCGGATCCGCCAGTGCACGAATCGCCAGGCTGCCTTCTTCGGTGCGGCTGCCGTCCTGGGTCGAGTCCGCCATCTTGCAGGAGGCCTTGGTCGGCTCCGGGTAGAAGATGCGGTTGACCCAGTAGGCGAGGCGGCTGCGCTCGCCGAGATTGAAGCCGAACAGCGCCTCGTCCCATTGGCACTTGAGGGTCTCGGCCGTCGGCTTGTTGCCGATGCCGTGGACGTAAACGATGGTTCGCGCCCGGCCGGCTGTTTCGGCGCCCACGTCCGAGGCGGCGACGCTTCGAGCCGCAAGCGGCGCGCGGCGCGAGGTCCGCTGCGAGGCGGTTTTCGAGGTTGCTTTTTTTCTTCGTACCGGCGCGCGCTTGCTTGCCACTTGGATGCTCCCTGATTCTTTTGAGACGACCGCGACATTGCAGCGTCGCTGCTGCAGCATCTACCGGATGGTTGTATACGGCGGCCAGTGTACTGAAGGCCGAGACCACCAGGGAGCGCCTGGAGGCGATCGATAAGCTGCTGATTCCGCCCGAGATCCCGGTCTTTCATCCACGGCCGATGGGCGCTTTCGCCGCCCGCCGACCAAACGAACGTTCCGCGGTGCGTTGCACCCGCTACTACGTTTCGTACGACGGGACTGACGGGACACTCCACGCTTGCTAAGCGGCAGCGGTGCTGGCAGCTTGTCAGCGTCCCAGACCATGAAGCCAGGCGGCACGTTGCCGGAATTGCGTTACGTTTTTCGTAGCGGGGAATGGCGCCATGAACACGATCTCCTCGGACCTGTCGGGTGCGGCCTGCGATCGGGTACGACCGGTCGTTGCCGGGCTGATGCTGGCCTCGCTGCTCCTGGGTTCCCAGGCCACGGCACAGCAACAGACTGCGGCGTCGGAACGCAAAGCGGCCGTCCTGAAAATACAGGAGTTCAGTTTTTTCTATCGCAGCCGCGTAGCGGCATTGTCCTGCAGCGACGTGGAGCGTCGCGTCGCGACCATCATGATGGCGCTCGGCGCGAGAGACGACGTCAACGTCAGTGCGACCGGCTGCGAGACCGTGGTGTTACCGGACGAGCCGCTGGATGCGCGCATGACGCGATCCGACTCCGATCCGTGGCAGATCGGCGGCCCGGGTCGATGGGGCACCTCCTCGGATCGATGGCAGACCCCGTCCGATGCCATGCGCGGCCGCAATCCTCGCCGTGAGCAGTCCACTCACGTACGCATCCGCGTCATGCTGCCGATCGAAGTGACGCCGGAGGTGCTGGAGGAGATAAGAAGAGACAAGTCGCGGCGCGAGCTGATATCGAGAGTGACCCGCAATCCGGCCGCCAGTCTCAATGACCCGATCCTGTTCCCGGCGCAGCGCCGGCTGGTCACGCTGTCGAATCGCACGCTCAAGCTCGAACCCCAGGAATGCGAGTTGCTGGAGCAGATGTCCTCGGGTGTCTTCCGGAAGCTGAACATGCGTGTGGTTCGCAGCACCAGCTGCGATCACGATCAGATTGGGCACACCACGCCACAGGCCGTCGTGGAGACGCTCATGCCGATATTCGAGAAAAGTCCCCCGGCCGGCGGCAGCGGCGAGTCCGATCCGGGTGTGCCTGCCGCTTCCGAAACACCGTCTTCCGAGCCGGCGTCCGAAACGCCGCCCCAATGACGCGGCTTACATCGTGCCGGCGATCGAGAACGGCCGCCGTCCCTGTTCGTCGGCCGGTCCGAGATACTGCAGCGTGTCGCTGATCGACTTCGGCGCATCGGGCCGCGTTGCCACGACGCCCTCGATCACGTAGCTGCGATCCGGCTTCAGCCGTACCGCTCCGACGATCTCCAGCGGCCCGCCGAGATCGGACAGCATGCCGACCACTTCGCCCTCGGTCTGCTCGCCGTCGAAGCTCGCCGTGTAGCTGCCCAGGTTCGCCGGCCGGCGCGCCGGTCCGGTCAGATCGAGGGTCTCGAGCGTGCCTTCGGCCTGGGTGGGCCAGCCCTTTTCGAGCGTCAGGGACGCCAATTTGAGATTGATCGTGCCGCTCCAGCCGCCAGGAGCTGCTGCCGGGGGTAACGCAGAGAGGGGGAGTGAAGCCGTGACCTGCTCGAGACGGATGCGGCCCGAAGTCAGCGTGACGGTGGTCTGCGCGAAACCGTCGCTGCGCTTCATCTCCACATCCGCTTTGACGCGCGCGATAAACAGCGGCAGCACGTGCAGATTCCAGCGTGCGCTACCCAGTGAAATGTTGCCTGCCTGCAGGAGCTGCGCGCTGCCGCGCCACACGGTGCCTTCGACGCCCGCAGCACTGATGGCAGGTGCAAGGCGCGACACGAGCACGGTTGCCGGCAAGGTTGCCAGCGCGAACACCACGTAGGCGAGGATGCCCAACACGGCCAGCGGCCAGATACGTTTCATTGATCGTTGCAGCCCTTGCGTCAGCTGCTGGCGCGATTCAGGACCAGGCTGGCATTCACCAGACCCGGTTGCCCGGTGCGGTCGATGGTGGCTGATTCGATGCTGACCGAGTGCGTCTGCTGCAGGTTGCCGAGGCATTTCACCAGGACATCGAAGGACGCCGCTTCCAGGCGCACGCGAATACCGGTTTCGCCGTTCGGCGTCTGGCCGGTCAGTGAGGTGCCCAGGCCGCATTCGCGCGCCGTGCGGTCGACCAGCACGACCAGCGATTCGCCGGCGGGCGCCGTGGATAGTGGTTGGTTCGCACCGAGTGTCTGCACTTCGCCAACGACGCTGCGCAGCCACGCGAGATCCGCTTGCTTGCGCGCGACACGCTCGCTGCTGTCGTTCAGCGCCTTGTAGAACGGACCGAGCGCCAGCGTATAGATCGCGACCAGCACGACCAGCACGCTGCCGACGGCGACCAGCACGCGTTCGCGAGGATTGAGGGAGAAGAACCAGCTCTTCAGATTCTGCAGCAGCGCGTCCATGCTCAGGCTCCCGATTGCTTGAGCTTCAGCCGGCCTTCGATCTTCGAGTCGCGCGGATTGGCCGACTGGATCTCGGTGGTATAGCCGCGCTCGCTGGCCACGTGTTGAATCTTGTCCAGCGCATCGACCGAGGGTGCCAGCACCCGCAGGTCGGTGGTCTTGTCACGATAGGAGAGTGCTTCGATGTTGGTGCCGGGCGCTTGTGCAAGGGCTTCTCCCAATGCACCCAGCGTTGCGATCACACCGTCCGTGGGGCCACCGCCGCGCAGTGCGTTGAGTCGCATTTCAACCTGCTTGCGTGCGCTGCCCGGGGCGGGCACCGGCGCGCCTGGCATGGCCTGCTGAAACAACTGGGTGATCTCACCGTCGAGCCGGGCCTCGGTGCGCTGCAGATCGAAGTACTGGAACACCTTGAGCCCGGCGTGCAGCAGCAGGAAGGCTACCGCGAGCAGGGCGGCGTAGCGCCAGGGTAGGAAGGAGATGTTGAGCCGGGTCTTGGCGGCGTAACGTCCCTGCAGCAGGTTGATGGGCGGGCTTTGCAGTGCATTCGCTGCCAGCAGCGCCAGCGGTCCGTCCGGCAGCAACTTCAGTTGCAGGCTGGCAGTGAATTCGCGCAGGCCTTCGAACAAGTCGCGGTCGCGCTCATAGACATCTTCGGTCAGGTAGATGGTGACGTGCTCACGCGCATCGTCGCCATCAGCCAGTGCCAGTTGCAGCGCCTCGATCAGCGGTTCGACATCGAGCACGGCGCCGGGAGAGTTTTCGCGTCGGACGTAGACGCGCGCGCCGTCGATCAGCAGCGTCACGCCGTTCGGTGTAATCGGCAATGCGGAGGTTTCGGCGTAAATGGCTTCCGCGTACAGACCGGCTTCACGCAATGTCGTTTGCCAGCGCGTCATCAGTTCGTGGGAGACCGCGGCGACCGGCGTGCCCGGGCGACCCTCGCGACGACCTACGGCGAAGTGCAATTCTTCGACGTCGGTGGCCATCTGCTCTTCGAGCGCGAACGGCACGACCTGCAACAGCTTGGCACCGCTCTTGAGCGGCAGCACCGGCTCGGCCAGGTACACATCAGTGCCGGGAACGAACACTACGATCTTGCGTCCGCCGGCCAGTGCAGCTGCATTCGCCAAGGGACCGGACTGCAAATTGCCTTGCCGTGCGCCGTTGCCGTCCATGACGAGCCACTCGGCTTCGTGCATGACGGTGTCCGACGCACCTGGGTTTTGATCCGTCGCCGCGGCCGGCGTGGACGCGGACTTGAATCGGATGACCAGAGCTTGCGTCATCAGGCGCTTCCGAAGCTTCTTAGAATGGGACGCACGAGATTGGAGCCGTTCGCGCGATACAACAGACTGTACAGGGTGAACTGGGTAGTGCCAATAGTGACCCAGATGGTGGCGCGGAAGTACGAACTGTCCTCGCCGTACACCTTGCTGCCGCCGCTGCCGCCCAGCTGCTGCTTCTGTTCGGGAGTCAGGCGGCTTTCGAATTCCTGCAGGCTGGGATAGCAGCGCTGCTTGCGCAGTTCGGCAGTGTTGTCCTTGGCCGGCGTGAACTCGCGCTGCCCGGTGGTCAGCGAATCGAGCACTTCCGGCGGCGCCGTGCACAGATTGATGGGCGTGTTGGCGGGCAGGGCGGTGACGAACGGCTCCAATCTCTGATAGCGCTCCAGGCCGAAGTCGGCGAGCGCGAGCAGCTCGCTGCTGCGCGTGATGCGCATGTTGGGCGGCCGGTAGGCTGGGGACAGCGAGGTGTAGACGTTGTCTTCGGCACCGTCGGGAAATCCCGGCTCGATGTCGGTGTCCATCCAGTCGACGATCAGATCTGCCCACTTGTCCTCGAGCTCGAGGATTTCCAGCAGATTCTTGAAGCGCTGCACCGCCGCTTCGTCCTTCACCAGCACGTTGTTCTGCAGCTTCACCAGACTGTTCAGATTGAAGCGGCCCTGCATGTCTTCGAGCTGGCCGGCGACTTCGCCGCCATCCACCGGAATGGGCGGGATGGGGGTGGCCCAGGCTTCGGTGAAGTCGTCGGTCCTGGAGCCGCCCATCTTGTCCTTGCGCAGGATGTCGGCGGCCCAGGCTTCCGCGCCCATCGCGACCTCGAAACCCTGGTCGAGCGAGAACAGGGTTGCGCTGCGGCGCTGGTCGAGATAGCCCTTGAAGGCGACGCTGACCGCGAGAATGGTCGCCAGCGCCACGATCAGCACTGCGGTGATCAGGGCCACGCCGCGCTGCCGCTTCATCCGGACACCTCGACCAGGCGCGTGATCTTGCCCCAGTCCTCCAGCTCCAGCGTGATCTCCACGGCCAGCGGCCGCACGAAACTGGCGTCGCGGCCGGAGTAGCCCAGCGGCGGCCATTGTTCCTTCCAGTCGCGATCGGCCCCCATGAAACGCAGGCTGACGCTCTTCACGCGATCCAGCAGCATGACCTGGGTCGGCTGCTCGGTCATGGTGCGGTCGAGCACCGGCCAGTAGTCGCGGAACAGTTTTTGCTCCTGCACCCGGTAGGAGACGCGCTGCAACGTGGGTCGCGGCACGCCAGCGGGATTGCTCCATCCCGAACGCGTGAGCTCGGCCAGCACTTCGTTTTTCTCCCGGGCGAGCAGAGCGGGTGAGCGCTCGCCGCCGAGCGGCTCACGCACCGCTCGTGGCTCCAGCGTGGCGAAGTCCTGCCCCATCCGCATCACGGCGGCCTGGATCGCGCGCGTGCGCTTGGCGTTGTCCTCGATGCGCTCGCTCTGGGTCGTCAGCTCGTTGTAGCCCGTCATGGCCAGCATGCCAACGACCACGAAGATCGCGACCGCGATCAACACCTCCAGCAGCGTGAAGCCGGCGGAGCGACCAAGCGGACAGTGGCTGCGAACGCGCGTCATTCGTTCGATTCCGACGGTTGCTGTTCGCCCGGCGGCGTTTCAGTCTGCGGTGGCGGAGTGTTCTCCGGCTGGTTGCGCGGCGGCGGATTGTTTCCCTCGTTCCCGTCGTTCTGGCCGCCGTTGCGGCCGCCGCCTCGTTGCTCGGTCTCGCTCCCCTGCCACAACACCAGCGTCGTGCCGGGCTGCGCGATCGCCGTTCCGTAGAAGCCGGTGATCGAAGCCAGCGAGGATTTCTCGTTGCCGTCGGCCAGGCGCACGCTGACATCGATGCGTCGCACACTCTCCAGCGGCGTCTGCGTCACTTTCATGGTCCAGCGCCAGCGGCGATCGGCCATTTCGATCTCGTCGCTGGTCTCGTCCACCTTCGGCATCTGCGGTTCCAGGCGCGTCTTGGTCAACTGGTTCATCGCGACCCAATGGGCGAGGGTCTTGTCGCGCAGATAGCTGCCGTTGCTGGCCGTCTGGCTGACTGCTTCGATCACGCCAAGCATGCCCAGCGACACGATGATCAGCGCCGCCAGCACCTCGATGAGCGTGAAGCCCTGCTGCGCGCAACGTGTATCAGCGCCGCGCATCGAGGGCTCGCTTGTCGTTCTCTTCTTCGGGTGGCCTGGTTTGCGCGATCACCTGCCACGGCTCGTTGCCGGTGCGGCGCTCCAGGCGCAGATCGTTGTCCGGCTGCCCGACCAGGCGCCACAGCGCTTCGGTATCGTCGCGCTCGATGCGCAGCTCGAAAGGCATGATCTCGCCGCTCGCCAGCACCATGACCTGCGGCGGGTATTTCTTCTGCGAATCCTTGTCGCCGCGATCGACGACTTCGGGCTTGAGCACCACTTCGCGCGACTCCAACCACATGCGAAAGCGCAGCCCCTCGGGCAACTGGCGCGTGGCGAACAGCTTGTCGCCCTCGATCGGCACCCAGGTCAGGTTGCGGCCGTCGTAGTGCAGGAACTCGTATCCTTGCGCCGAGACGAACATGCCGGTGTCCAGCCCCTGCAGCTCGGATTCCTCGCTCGCCTGCCGCAGCACCGCCCACAGCCGCCGCATCTGGTCCTCCGCCTCGCTGTCACGGCCCAGCACGCCCATGGACAGCGTGGCCGCCGACACGATGACCCCGATCACCACGATGACGACCAGGATCTCCATGAGAGTGAAGCCGGCGGCATGGCGGCGCGCAGTCACGATGTCAGCGCTCGCAGGTCATTCGATGCTCCAGTTGCCGATGTCGGCATTGATGCCTTCACCGCCTTCCTGGTTGTCGGCACCCAGCGTGAACAGGTCGTACTCGCCGTGCTGTCCGGGGCTCTGGTAGTGGTAATCGTTGCCCCACGGATCCTTGCGCAGGCCGTTGATGTAGCCGCCTTCGCGCCAGTTGCGGATGGAGGTGTCGCCGGGCTTGGTGACCAGCGCACCCAGGCCCTGGTCGGTCGTCGGGTACTTGAAGTTGTCGAGGCGGAACAGGTTCAGCGCGGTCTCGTAGGAGCGGATGTCCTGCTTGGCCTTGGCGACCTGCGCATCGTCGATGCGCTTGATGACGTTCGGCGCCACCAGGGCGGCCAGGATGCCCAGAATCACCACCACCACCATGATCTCGATCAGCGTGAAGCCATGGGCCCGGCCGGCCTCGAGGATGCGGGCACGCTGCCGATCACGCAGCTGGGTAACGAAGCTCGTAGACATGTGAGTTGAAGTTCCTTTTGCGAACAGGCCGGACGCCCCGGCGATGCGGCTAGAATGCTCGGGTTCGAAGGCTTTGCCGTGACGGTTGCTAGCCGTGCCCGCCGGCCATGTCGGCCATGGGCTGTGCCGGCCGCAGGCCCTGCGGATCATAACAAAGCACCCTGAAGCTCGAAGTGACCTGAAGAAGTATCGCCGCAAGTATCCCCCATGAGCGAAGGTCTGCTGCCGGCGACAGTTCACGGATCGCCGCGGTCCATCGGCCGCGGCCAGGCGGTCTGGCTGCTTGGACTGATCTGCGCGGCGTCGGTTCTGCTGGCGCTGGGCACAGAGGCCACCCGCCTGGCGCTGCGTTACGAGCGCAGCGCAATCCTGGCTGGTGAGTACTGGCGCCTCATCACCGGCCACCTGGTCCACGGCACCGCTGCGCATCTCCTATTAAACATGGCGGGCCTGGGCCTGATCGCGGGGCTGTTCCCCCGCGATTATTCCCTGCGGCAATGGCTGCTCATCCTGTTGCTGAGCGTGGCGGCCATCGACGCCGGACTTGTTCTTTTTGAGCCACAACTGCAATGGTACGTGGGCCTGTCGGGGGTGCTGCACGGGGCCCTGGCGGCCGGTGCGATCGGCTGGTGGCGGCATGAAACAAAGCCTCTCGCGGCCGCGCTGACCCTGGTGCTGGTGGGCAAACTCACCTGGGAGCAACTGCACGGGGCGCTGCCACTTTCGGGCGACATGCCGGTGATCGTGAATGCCCACCTGTACGGCGCCGCGGGCGGTGCGGCCGCAGGACTCGCAATCTGGCTCAAAGCGCAAGACTGGTCTGGGCGATCTCGACCGCTATAATCGCGCGCCGTTGAACCGACAGGATTTGAGGAATGGCCTTCGCGTTGGTGTTTCCCGGACAAGGCTCGCAGTCCCTTGGCATGTTGAGCGCCCTGGCGAGCGATGAGCCGCTGGTGCTCGAAACGTTTGCCGAAGCCTCCGAAGCGCTCGGCTACGACCTGTGGAAGCTGTGCCAGGAAGGCCCCGAGGAACTGCTCGGCAGCACCGAGCGCACCCAGCCCGCCATGCTGACCGCCGGCATTGCCACCTGGCGCGTCTGGCGCAAGCACGGCGGCCCCATTCCGGCGGCGATGGCCGGGCACAGCCTCGGTGAGTATTCGGCGCTGGTCGCAGCCGGCGCAATCGACTTCAAGACGGCCGCCGCACTGGTGCAGTTTCGCGGACAGGCGATGCAGGCCGCGGTGCCGGCCGGGCAGGGCGCGATGGCGGCCATCCTCGGTGCTGACGATGCCGATGTCGAAGCTGCCTGCCGCGAAGCCGCGCAGGGCGAAGTCGTGCAGCCTGCCAACTTCAACTCGCCGGGACAGATCGTCATCGCGGGCTCGGCTGCTGCAGTCGATCGCGCCATCGAGCTGCTCAAGGCCAAAGGTGCCAAGCGCGCCATCAAGCTGCCGGTAAGCGTTCCCTCGCACAGCGCATTGATGGCTCCCGCTGCTGAAAAACTGGCGCAGCGACTCAGTGAAACCAAAATCGATCAGCCCACCGTGCGCGACATCTATACCGTCGACGTACGCAAGCACGGCGATGCGGCCAGCATCCGCGAAGCGCTGGTGCAACAGCTGGTCAAGCCCGTGCGCTGGACCGAGACGATTCGGGCCATCGTCGCAGGCGGCGCGCGTGTCGTGATCGAATGTGGACCGGGCCGCGTGCTGACGGGACTGAATCGTCGCATCGAGAAGAACAAGGAGATCGCCATGCTGGCGATCGAGGACAGCGCCACGCTCCAGCAGGCGTTGCAGGCAGTGCAGGTGCAATCATGAACGAAGCGACTCAGGACATCGCGCTGGTCACCGGCGCTTCCCGCGGCATCGGCAAGGCCATTGCGACCGAGCTCGCGCGCCGTGGCATGACGGTGATTGGCACTGCGACCAGCGAAAGCGGCGCGCAGGGCATCACTCAATGGCTGAGCGAAGGCGGTTTCAAGGGCCGCGGCATCGTACTCAACGTCGCCAGTCAGGAATCGGTCGACGCGTTGCTCAAGGACATCGAAGCGAAGGAAGGCTCGCCCACGGTGCTGGTGAACAATGCAGGCATCACGCGCGACAACCTGTTGCTGCGCATGAAGCCGGAAGAATGGGACGAGATCATGAACACCAATCTCGCCTCGGTCTTCCGCCTCTCCAAGGCGGTGCTGCGTCCAATGATGAAGGCGCGCCGCGGCCGCATCATCAGCATCGCTTCGGTGGTGGGCGTGATGGGCAACGCCGGCCAGACCAACTACGCAGCGGCGAAGGCCGGCATCATCGGCTTCTCCAAGTCGCTGGCGCGCGAAGTCGGCTCCCGCAACATCACCGTGAACGTGGTTGCCCCGGGTTTCATCGCCACCGACATGACGGCGCAGCTTGCGGCAGAACAGCAACAACAGCTGCTCGGCCAGGTCGCGTTGGGACGCCTCGGCGCACCGGAAGACATCGCACACGCGGTGGCCTTTCTCGCGTCGTCACAGGCCGGTTACATCACCGGCGAGACGTTGCACGTCAACGGCGGCATGTACATGCATTAGCACGGCCCAAGCCGTTGTTATTCATCGCTTTCATAAAAGTTGGCCGCTTCAGTCACTTAACTTAGAATACGCCCCCCGCGACCCTCCCAACGAAATATAAGGGTCGGTCTTTTCGGAAGGGTTCAAGCAGTCTCACAGAGGACTCGTACAGCAATGAGCAGTATCGAACAGCAGGTTAAAGCCATCGTCGCCGAGCAGTTGGGCGTCAAAGAGGAAGAAGTCACCAACGACGCTTCCTTCGTCGACGATCTGGGCGCGGACTCCCTCGACACGGTCGAGCTGGTCATGGCGCTGGAAGAGGAATTCGAAACCGAAATTCCGGACGAGGATGCCGAGAAGATCACTACCGTGCAGCAGGCTATCGACTACATCACCGAGCGCCGCGCGCAGACCTGAAGAACACCGCGCGGACACACTGCGTTCGCGCGTTGTCTTGAATTGTTGTGCCGAGCATGCCACGGATGGCCTGCGGCAAATTCCTTTGAGCAATTCCCTTTTTTCACCTTGAGGTAAGCGCTTGTCCAAGCGACGCGTCGTCATCACGGGTCTGGGCATCATCTCGCCGGTCGGCAGCACGGTGGAGGGCGCGTGGCAAAACGTTCTGGCCGGCAAGAGCGGCATCAAGCCCATCGCGACCTTCGACGTCAGCGCATTCCCGGTGCGCTTCCACGGTCCGGTTGCAGACTTCAATGCCGAGAAATATCTGCCGGCGAAGGACCTGCGGCGCATGGATCCGTTCATGCACTACGGCTTTGGAGCCGCGGCAGAAGCCATCAAGGATTCGGGCATCGAGGTGACGCCGGCCAATTCGCCGCGCATCGGTGTCGCGATGGGCGCGGGCATCGGCGGCCTGCACACCATCGAGGAGAACTACGAGAAATATCTCGAGACCCGCACTCCCAAGAAGATTTCGCCGTTCTTCGTGCCCGGCAGCATCATCAACATGATCTCCGGCCATGTCTCGATCCAGTTCAAGCTCACCGGCCCGAACATCGCGACCGTCACGGCCTGCACCACCTCCACGCATGCCATCGGCCTGGCTGCACGCCTGATCCAGTACGGCGATGCGGACGCGATGATTGCCGGCGCCGGTGAAATGGCGACGACGCCGCTCGGCCTGGGCAGTTTCTGCCAGGCGCGCGCATTGTCGACCCGTAATGACGATCCGCAGGCGGCCAGCCGTCCGTGGGATCGCGATCGCGACGGCTTCGTCCTGTCGGACGGCGCCGGCGCCATGATGTTGGAAGAGTACGAACACGCCAAGGCTCGCGGCGCACGCATCTATGCGGAGCTGGTCGGCTTCGGCATGAGCGGCGATGCGTACCACATCACCGCGCCGTCGGAGAACGGCGAGGGCGCGCGCCTTGCAATGGCGAACGCGCTGAACGACGCCAAGCTCAATCCCGATGAAGTGCAGTACGTCAACGCCCACGCCACGTCCACCGAACTGGGCGACCTGGCCGAGACCTTGGCGATGAAGCGCTGCTTCGGCGATCACGCGGCCAAACTGGCCATCAGCTCGACCAAGTCCATGACCGGCCACCTGCTCGGCGCCGCCGGCGTGGTGGAGGCGATCTTTTCGGTGCTGTCCATCCGTGACCAGGTCGCACCGCCGACCATCAACCTGGACAATCCGGGCGAGGGCTGCGATCTGGACTACGTGCCGAAGACCGCGCGCCAGATGCCGATCACGGTCGCTCTGTCCAATTCGTTCGGCTTCGGCGGCACCAACGGCACGTTGATCTTCCGCAAGCTCGATTGAGCTTCTGCCCATGACGACCGGTCCGGCGGTTCGGCCTGTCACAGTCTCGCCGTCGGACCTCTTGGCGCTGCATGCCGGGCGCCCTGAGCGTTATCCCGCCCTGTTCGAAAGCGCCGCCACGGCCGAAGTCATCGGTCGCTTCGACATTCTCTTTGCGTTTCCCGGCACCCGTCTGACGCTCGATGGCGATGGCCGGCTGTCCGCCGATGACGGCGTCGACACGCATGGCTCCTTCCTGCAGGCGCTCGATCAATGGTGGCTCCAGGAACGATCCGCGGTCGAACCATCCAGCCTGCCGTTCAGCGGCGGTTGGCTGGTGTATCTCGGTTACGAGCTGGCCGGACAGATCGAGCCGCGGCTGCGGTTGCCGCCGGGACCCGGGCCGATGGCCCAGGCGGTGCGCATTCCGGCGGCGCTGATTCACGAGCGAGCAAGCGGCCAGGGATGGATCGTGGCCGAGCGCGAGTCGGAGTCGCTCATCGCGCAGATCGAATCGGATCTGGCACAGGTTTGCAGGACTGTCCCGACGCCACCGGCTTTGCTGAACGCGGACATCGAAGAAGATCCACCACAGGACTATCTCGCAGCCGTGCAGCGCGCGCTCGAATACATCGCTGCTGGTGATGTCTACCAGGCGAATCTCTCGCGCGGCTGGCGCACACGGCTGAACCCGGACGTTCAACCTTTCCATCTGTATCAGCGCCTGCGGCAGACCAATCCGGGACCGTTCTGCGCGCTCGCGGTTCTGGAGGGGCTGGCGATCGTGAGCTCGTCGCCGGAGCGACTGATATCGGTGAAGGACCGCTGGGCGGCAACGCGACCGATTGCTGGTACTCGTCCGCGCGGTGCGGACTCGATCTCCGATCAGGATCTGGCTCGCGAGCTGCATGGCCATCCCAAGGAGCGCGCCGAGCACGTCATGCTGATCGACCTGGAGCGCAACGACCTGGGGCGGGTCTGCGAGGCCGGCACCGTTCAGGTCGACGAGTTCATGATCATCGAATCGTATGCGCACGTGCATCACATCGTTTCCAACGTGCGCGGCCGCCTACGGGCCGACGTAACGCCTGGACAGGCACTGGCGGCGGTTTTCCCCGGAGGCACCATCACCGGCTGTCCCAAGGTGCGCTGCATGGAAATCATCGCCGAGCTCGAACGCACGCCGCGAGGCGCCTACACTGGATCGCTGGGTTATCTCAACCGCGATGGCAGCATGGATTTCAACATCCTGATCCGTTCGCTGGAGATCCGCGGCGATGCCATTTCGCTGCGGACCGGCGCCGGCATCGTTGCTGATTCGATCCCGGCACGCGAGCTGGAAGAGTCCCGCGCCAAAGCGCGCGGCGTGTTGAATGCCCTCGGTGAGGTGCAGGCATGACAGCGCTGATGACGCTCGTGAATGGCATTGCCCCGGCCGACGCGACGCAGGCCATCGCTGCCGACGATCGCGGCTTGAGCTATGGCGACGGCCTGTTCGAGACCATGTTGCTTCGCAACGGCACGGTGCGCTTCCTGTCATCGCATCTGTTGCGGTTGCAATCGGGATGTCGCCGACTCGGTATCGACTATCCGGAAACCGTGCTGGCTGCGGATATAGCGCAGATCAGCGCGACGGCACATGAAGGCGTGCTGAAGATCATTCTCACCCGGGGCGCGGGTGGAAGAGGGTATCGACCAGTCGAGAACGCGCAAAGTACACGCATCGTTTCTCTGCATCCGATGCCGGCCGCGACGACGACGATCACCGCTCGCTGGTGCGAGCTGCGCCTGAGCCGCAATCCTGCCCTGGCCGGCATGAAACATCTCAACCGTCTCGAACAGGTGCTGGCGCAGCGAGAATGGAACGATGAGCAGGTCGGCGAAGGCTTGATGCTCGATACCGAAGGCGAATTGGTCGGCGGCACGGCCAGCAACGTGTTCATCGTGCGCCAAGGTGTGCTGCTGACGCCTGATCTGAGGTTTTGCGGCGTACGTGGCGTGATGCGCGAACAGGTCCGCAAAGCAGCCGCCAAGCTCGGGCTGCAAAGCAGTGAAGAACCGCTGTGGCCGCACGATCTCGATACCGCGTCCGAGGTGTTCGTCACCAACGCCGTACGCGGCATTCGTTCGGTGACCGCGCTGGATGAGCATCACTGGTCCGCTGGCCCGATCGCGCAGCGATTGAGCGCGGCCCTGGGGCTGTAATGCGTCGCCCGCTGCGCATCCTGCTGGTTCTTGCCCTGGGAGTGGCGGCAGCCGCCGTCTTTACTGTCTGGCAGGCGAACGTCTGGCTGCAAAAGCCCATCGCGCAGCTGCAACAGCCGTTCGTTTTCGAAGTTCCGCGTGGCGCGTCGGTACGCTCCGTCGCCGCGGACCTGAATCAGCGCGGGCTGCTGGAACAGCCGCTGGCCTGGATCGCGTGGGCGCGCCTGACTCGTCAAACGACCGGGCTGAAGGCCGGCGAATACGAGCTCATGCCCGGCCAGACGCCCAAGGGACTGCTGCAACAGCTGAGCACCGGGCAGGTGCTGCTGCACAGTATCACGTTCATCGAAGGCTCCACGTTTGCCGACATCCGCAAACTTCTGAAGGCCAACGACGCGGTGCAGCCGAAGTTCGCCGACGCCGATGGGGACGCGATCATGCGCGAGCTGGGCGAGCCGGGCATGCATCCCGAAGGGCAGTTTTTCCCGGATACCTATCACTTTCCGCGCGGCAGCACCGACATCGAAGTGCTGGCGATGGCGCATCGACGGATGAAGGCGGAGCTGGAAGCAAACTGGGTCTCGCGCGCACCCGACCTGCCGCTCGCCACGCAATACGAGGCTCTGATCCTCGCCTCCATCATTGAGAAGGAAACGGCGCTGGAAAGCGAGCGGCCGATCATTGCCGGCGTGTTCATCGAACGACTGCGCCGAGGCATGCGGCTGCAAACCGATCCCACCGTCATCTACGGCATCGGCAGCACCTACGACGGGAATATCCGCCGCTCGGACCTGACCCGCGATACGCCTTACAACACGTACACGCGCTCCGGCCTGCCACCGACACCGATTGCGCTGCCGGGCCTGGAGTCGTTGCGCGCGGCCACTCAGCCGACAATGACGGGAGCGATCTTCTTTGTTGCTACCGGCAAGGGCGACGGCAGCCATTTCTTCTCCAACACGCTCGCCGAACACGAGGCTGCCGTGCAACGATACCTGCGACAGCTGCGGCAGCGATCGGGGTCATGACGGTTCACATGGCGCGCGGAAAGTTCATCACCATCGAAGGCGGCGAGGGCGTCGGCAAATCGACGCAGCTCGACATCCTGCGCGAATGGCTGAGCACGTCCGGTCGCGAAGTCGTTTTCACGCGCGAGCCGGGTGGCACGGCGAGAGCCGAACGCATCCGCGAGCTGTTGCTGGAACAGAGCGAGGAGCCGATGCCCGCCGTGTGCGAGCTGCTGTTGATGTTCGCTGCCCGAGCCACACATATCGAGAACGTGATTCGGCCGGCCCTGGCGCGCGGCGCCTGGGTCGTCTGCGACCGGTTTACCGACGCCACCTATGCGTACCAGGGCGGCGGACGCGGGATGGACACGACGCAGATCGCGGTTCTCGAGCAACTGGTGCAGAAGGACCTACGACCCGATCTGACGTTGCTGCTGGACGCGCCGCTCGATCTATCGTCCGCAAGAGCGCAGGGACGCAACCACGCCATCGGCTCAGCCGATCGTTTCGAACGCGAGCAGCGCGATTTCTTCGAGCGAGTGCGCGGTGTGTACCTGGCGCGCGCGCGGAGTGAACCACAACGCGTTACGATCATCGATGCCTCGGGCGACCGGGATGCCGTGGCCGCCACCATTCGTGCTGCAATAGAAACGCGCCTGCAATGAAATCCTGATGGCTGAAGAATCGACCCATTCCGTCCCCGCACCACGGCTGCTGCCCTGGCACGATGCTGCCGTATCACAGCTGCAATCCGCCTGGGCCTCGCAGCGCCTGTCACACGCGCTGCTGCTGCAGGGTCAAGACGGACTGGGCAAACGTGAACTGGCAGCATGGCTCGCCGCAGCCGTTCTCTGCGAGAAATCCACAGCGACGCTCGAACACTGTGGCCAATGCACCAGCTGCGCGCTGCTTGCGGCAGGCTCGCATCCAGACCTGATCTGGGTCGCTCCGGAAGAGGGCAAGCAGCAGATCTCCGTCGACCAGGTCCGGGCCGCGACCGAGCGGCTGACCAAGACCAGCTACCGGCAGGGCTACAAGATCGCCATCGTCGAGCCGGCCCACCAGATGACCGGCAGCGCCGCCAACGGCCTGCTCAAGACGCTGGAGGAACCGACGCCGCAAAGCCTGCTGGTCCTGCTCACATCCCGGCCATCGTCGCTGCTGCCGACGGTGCGCAGCCGCTGCCTGAAGATCGCCGTCCGGCGTCCGTCGCGCGAGCAGGCTTTGCGCTGGCTGCAAGCCGAAACCGGAACGGCGATCGAACCACAGTTGCTGGAATTCACCGGCGATGCGCCGTTGCGGGCACTGGAATTCGCCCGTGGCGGCTTCGATGAGCTCAACGACGGCATGCAGCGTTCGCTGGGGCAGCTGCTGGCCGGCCAGAACGACGTGACCCAGGTCGCCACCGAATGGGCCAAGAGCGCCTTGCCGCAGCGGCTGACCTGGCTGGATCTGTGGCTGATGTCGGCGGCGCGCTCGGCACTTGGCGGAAGTGTCGAGCTGTTCACGTTCCCGGCGAGATCTGCGCACTTGCCAAGCCTGTCACGGACGTTGAACATAAGTGCGCTTTACGCCATGGTGGATCGCCTGCGTGCGCTCAAGGCGCAGCTGGCCCGCACGGCGCTGCAGCGCGAGCTGGCAATCGAATCTTGGCTCATCGCCCTGCTGCAGACCCTGGGGCCGACGTCGGCAGCCCATCGCTAACGGCTCCTGAAGTGTCTGCACGGGGTAAGGACTCGAGATGGTGATGCGTCAGCCAAGCAGCAAGCCGGGATTGCTCACCCTAACGATCAAGGACAAAAGCGCCTTGTATCTCGCCTACATGCCGTTCGTGAAGAACGGTGGCCTGTTCATTCCCACCAACAGCAATTACCGCCTGGGCGACGAAGTGTTCATGCTGCTGAACCTGATGGGCGAGGACGAAAAGCTGCCCGTGGCAGGCCGCGTGATCTGGATGACGCCGAAGGGGGCGCAGGGCAAACGTACCGCCGGCATCGGTGTGCAGTTCAGCGAACAGGATCGAGGCAACACCCAACGCAAGATCGAAAGCTACCTGGCCGGCGCGCTGGGCGGGGACAAGCCGACGCACACCATGTGAGCCTGGGCCGCTTTTTCAGGGGTGCTGGCGTCGTTTTCTTTTCGAGTTTTGCCTGCGACCGCAGCGTGCGGCGTGCCGGTGCAGCAGCGCCGCGCAGTAAGTTACTTCTTCGCGATATCCGTGGCGACCAGGCCATCTTTCAGCACGGACGCGTGGAAGCCGCGCTCGGACAGAATGTATGCGCCTGCCGAACTGCGCCGCCCCGTGTCGCAGCACACGACGTAGTGCATATTGCGGTCCAGCGATTTCAGCTTCAGCCGGATGAAATACAGCGGCAGGTTGATCGCACCGTCCATGCGGTAGTTCTCGAACTCACTGGGCAAGCGCACGTCCAGCCATTTGCCGCCGTTGGCGACGATGGCGCGGGCCTTCTCCAAGTCCACCCATTCCAGCATCGGCTCGTTCAGCAGCGTGCGGAAATCCTCCTTGCCCAGCCGCATGAGCGTGCCGTCGGTGAGCATGCTGACGTTGGCATTGCGCTTGGCGTCGGAGATCAGCGCCTCTTCGCCGAAGGTGTCGCCCATGCCCAGTTCCGCCAGCCGGATGCCT
>Ga0182747_1000442_pt1 | contig 40317 bp, 32 predicted proteins | sample eDN3rd30CBELigBY_FD_128526 | JGI IMG/M metagenome (GOLD analysis project Ga0182747, IMG submission 128526) | Enriched backyard soil microbial communities from Emeryville, California, USA - eDNA 3rd pass 30_C BE-Lig BY (version 2) (version 2) | ecosystem: Environmental > Terrestrial > Soil >... | reverse complement strand
GTCCGGGCGACATCCGCGAGTTCTAAGAACGCTACCCCTACGCCGTCATCCTCGGGCTTGACCCGAGGATCCAGTTGTCCGTCTGCCCGACGGTCGAGAGTGAGGGCGTCGCCGCGCTCGATCCTCGGGTCAAGCCCGAGGATGACGGCAGGGGGGCAGGGGGCCCGTCGCGCCCTAGCTGAACGCCAGAAAGATCACGGCCACCACGGTCACGTCGAACAGGCGGGAGGCAAGGCTGAAAGCGGCGGGCATGGCGCGATCCGAAAGCGGTTGAGCCTTCGTTTACGCAAGTCGCGCGCCAGTCGCCCTCAGATCTCGGTCTTGCGCGACCGTCCGGGCGAGGGGCGCCGATCGTGCCGCCCCGAATATTCCCGGCCCAGATAGGTGGTGCGCGCCGCATCCAGCACCGGGACGCCGCCCTTCAACCCGCGCTTCTGCCCCGACTGGCCCAGCACCTGGGCGGCGAAGGCCGCGGGCGGCGGGGGCGGGGTGACGGCAGGCTTTGCCGGGGAGGCGGCAGGATCGGCCGCCTCGTCCGACGTCTCGGCCTCGGTCGGGACCAGGGCGCGGGCGCGCCGCCGCTCGCGACGGCGACGGTCGCCCTCGCGGCGGTCGTCCACGACGGGATCGTTCAGGGGGCCCGCCGCGCCGATGGGACGGATCTCGTCCGTCACGGGCGGCCTCAGCCCTTGGACTGGGCGAGGCGGTCGATCTGGGCCCGCATCTCGTCCATCTGGCGGCGCATCTCGTCCAGGGCCGCCCCGTCCTTCGCCGGTTCGGCCTTGGCCTCGGCGGCTGCAGGCGTCTCGGCCGCTTCGCCTTCGGGGCGGCCGTAGGCGAAGCCGGGGAACATCCGCATGGCGCGCTCGAACATGGCCATGTTCTGGCGCACGGCCTCTTCCATCAGATTGCCGCCGGGCGCCGAGGCGAAGGCGCGCGTGAACTGGCCGCGCAACTGCTCCTGCTGGCGGGTGAAGCTGTCCAGCGACATCTCCAGATACGACGGCAGCACGCCCTGCATGGAGTTGCCGTAGAAGCCGATCAGCTGACGCAGGAACTGCACCGGCAACAGGGCTTCGCCCCGGCTTTCTTCCTCGAAGATGATCTGGGTCAGGATCTGGCGCGTCAGATCGTCATTGGTCTTGGCGTCGTAGACGGTGAACTCCACGCCCTCGCGCACCATGCGGGCCAGATCATCCAGCGTCACATAGGCGCTGGTGGCGGTGTTGTAGAGCCGCCGGTTCGCATACTTCTTGATGACGACCATGCCGTCACGGGTTTTTCCGCCCTCGGATTTCTTGTCGGTCACGCTTGTTCTCGCGATGTTGCAACGCCCAAGCATCCCGCATTGCGCGCGCGAAGGCGAGTCCCGTCTTTGATGCGGCTCAGACGTTCACCAGCACCACGCCGATCAGCACGGCGGCCCAGTGCACCCCGGCCCCCGTGACGACGAAGCCGTGCCAGATGGCCCGGCGGAACCTGACCTTCTGGCGGATGAAGACGAAGACGCCCGCCGTGTAGATCAGCCCGCCCGCCACCAGCAGGCCCAGCGCCAGCGGATGCACCGTCTCGATCATCGGCTTCAGCGCGAACACCGCCACCCAGCCGAACAGGACGTAGATCACGCTCCAGAAGGCGTCCGACAGGCGCGGGGCCAGCATCTTCACCCCCGCGCCGACGATGGCCATGGTCCACACCGCCAGGGTGAAGCCCACGGACCATGCCCCCTCGAAGCGCACGGTCGTAAAGGGCGTGTAGCTGCCCGCGATCATCAGGAAGATGGCCGCCTCGTCCAGCCGCCGCAGCACCGGCCGCGCCGCACACGGATGGGTCAGGTTGTAGATGGTCGAGGCTGTCAGCATGGCCACCAGACACATGGCGTAGATGGCCGTCGAGACCGCCGCGCCCACTCCCGCATAGACGCCGGCCAGCACCGCCAGCACCACGCCCCCCGCGGCCGCCAGGGCCAGACCCACGGCATGCACCCACAGATCGGCCAGCCGCTCGGCCCGCGTCTGATAGTGTTCGATCATGTCCAGATCGTCGGGGGTGCAGATGCGGCGGGCGAGGGCTTTCAGCATGATGGGGCTTTCGGCAAGATCACGTCTCCTTCCCTTTCTGAAAGCGCGGCTGCGGGCATCGTTCCGGGCGGATGCTGCGACGCGGCGATGACGTTTTGCTGATTGCTGCATCGCAACAGGTGACGAGCGCCTGCGAATGCGGCACAACCTCGCGCAAAGAATTTCTCCAGGGAGTGAATAAAAATGACCGACGTCGTCATCGTCTCCGCCGCCCGCACGCCGGTCGGCTCCTTCCTCGGCGCCCTGTCGACCCTGCCGGCCTCCAAGCTGGGCGAGGTCGCCATCAAGGCGGCGCTGGAACGCGCAGGCGTGGCCGCCGCTGATGTGGACGAGGTGATCCTGGGTCAGGTGCTGCAGGCTGGCGCGGGGCAGGGCCCGGCGCGTCAGGCCGCCATCGGCGCGGGCCTGGCCAATGAAACCCCGGCCTGGAGCCTGAACCAGCTGTGCGGCTCGGGCCTGCGCGCCGTGGCCCTGGCCTATCAGCAGATCATGCAGGGCGACGCCAAGATCGTCGTCGCCGGCGGTCAGGAAAGCATGAGCCAGTCGCCGCACACGGCCCAACTGCGCAACGGCCAGAAGATGGGCGAACTGGCCTTCAAGGACAGCATGCTGCAGGACGGCCTGATCGACGCCTTCCACGGCTATCACATGGGCCAGACGGCCGAGAACATCGCCGCCAAATGGTCGATCGACCGCGCGTCTCAGGACGCCTTCGCCGTCGCCTCGCAGAACAAGGCCGAGGCCGCCCAGAAGGCGGGCAGGTTCGCCGACGAAATCGTTCCCGTCACCATTTCGACCCGCAAGGGCGACGTGGTCGTGGATCAGGACGAATACATCCGCCACGGCGCGACCCTCGAGGCGATGGAGAAGCTGAAGCCCGCCTTCGTCAAGGACGGCACGGTGACGGCGGCCAACGCCTCGGGCATCAACGACGGCGCCGCCGCCCTGGTGCTGATGTCGGCCGATGAAGCCAAGGCGCGCGGGCTTGAGCCGCTGGCCCGCATCGCGTCGTGGGCCACCGCGGGCGTCGACCCGGCCATCATGGGCACCGGCCCGATCCCGGCGTCCAGGAAGGCGCTGGAGAAGGCGGGCTGGACCGTCGCCGATCTGGACCTGATCGAATCCAACGAGGCCTTCGCCGCCCAGTCGCTGTGCGTGGTCAAGGAGCTGGGCCTCGACCCGGCCAAGGTCAACGTCAACGGCGGCGCCATCGCCATCGGCCACCCGGTCGGCGCCTCGGGCGCGCGCATCCTGACCACCCTCCTGCACGAGATGAAGCGCTCGGGCGCGAAGAAGGGCCTGGCGACCCTGTGCATCGGCGGCGGCATGGGCGTGGCGATGTGCGTCGAGCGCGCATAAGCACGACGCCACAGGCTGAAACAGGAAAGGCCGGCGAGCGATCGCCGGCCTTTTTGCTTGCACCCTATAACCCGCTCATCCCGGCGGACGCCGGGATCCAGTGCTTTGGCCTCAAGCGCTTCGTTTTGAGCTTGGCGACTCTAAGAACCTTGAAGACGGATGCGCGTCGTTCTCACTGGATCCCGGCGTCCGCCGGGATGAGCGGGAGATGTGTGCTCAGAACCCCCGCCGCCAACTGCCCAGCAGGGCGTAGCCGGTCGGGGCGCCCGCGCGATGCTGCTCCTCGCGGCTGGCCACGGCCTCGAGCTGCAGCCAGGAGCCGCCCGGCAGGGCGTGCAGGCTGCGGACGCTGAAGTCGATCTGCCGCCCTGACGGCGCGGCCGAGAAGCGCCGCTCCGAGAAGGTCACCGGATCGAAATAGTCCAGCGGCGCGTCGGCCAGATAGGCGCTGAACGTCCCGTCCTCGATCCGCAGCGGCTGGGAGATCTCCCACGTCAGGCTGCGGCAGCCTAACGCCTTGGCGAAGGACCAGGTCGGACAGGCCGATTGCAACGACGCCCGCCAGGTCGAGCTGAGCGCCGGGGCCGACAGGTGCAGGAACCGCCCCTCCAGTTCGGTGCGGCCGAAACCCGCCTCGCCCGACAGGGTGAAGCCGCGCCCCAGGTCTACATCCGCCCCGACCGCCGCAAAGCGGGTACGCGACGGCAGGGCGAAGTCCGACTGCGTCGGCAAGTAGGCCCCCAGCGGCCCCATCCGCTCGTCCAGCGCGCCCAGACTGAACGAAAGGCCGCCGTTCTCGGCGCGCCAGTCAAGCCCGGCGCGGGCGTAGGTCGAGGCGTCTCGCTCGACCGGACGTAAGGGAGCGCGCCGGTCGCCGGACCCGCTCTCGGCGCTGAAGGTCAGGGCGCCGAAATTCAGGGCCCCGCGCAGGGCGTGATCCGCCTGGCTCAAGGCCACGAAGCCGTCGCCGGAGCCGCTGCGGAACGGCGAGCGCGCCCCGCCCTGGCCCTGCCACGCCGCGAACGACAGCCGCCCGGCTTGAACGTTGAACAGGGCCTCGCCGCGCGTCTCGTCGCCCAGCCACGGCGCGTCATAAGGGCTGTAGCGCGCCGCCACGGGCTCGGGGGTGGCCACGGGCGTGGCGGCGGCCAACGACAGCCGCGTTCCGCCCGGCGTGTCGAGCGTCACCTGCGACTGCTGCATGGGGGTTGGGTTGCTGGGCTGGTAGCTGCGGCGCGGCGCGGGGCCGTAGGCGGCGCCCAGGTCCACCCGAAACAGCCGTTCATACTCGTCATAGGCGATGGTGCCGAGCGCTCCTGTGCGGCTCAGAGCGTCGCCGAACGGGCCGCCGACATGGACGCCCGGTTCGACCGCGATATTCACGGACTGGCCCGCCGCCATGGGCGAGGCGGTTGCGCCCACCGGCTGGAAGGCGCGGGCTATGTCCAGGGCGCCGCGTCCGAAGATGATGTCCGTCCCCGCATCGCCCAGGTCCGCTCCGGTGCGCAGCAGGATGTCCACCGCTTCACGACCGGTCAGATTGGGAAAGGCCTCCAGCAAAAGGGCCAGGGCGCCTGCCACGGCGGGCGAGGCGAAGGAGGTGCCTCCGCCCTTCCAGCACTGGTCGCCTTCGCAATTGAAGACGACATCGACGCCCGGCGCGGTCAGATAGGCGCTCTGGGACACGCCGGCCCTGTTGGAGAAGTCGCCGAGCTGGCGCGCGCGATCATGGGCGCCGACGACGATGATCGAGCCGGCGAAGCGCGGATCGCTGGCGTAGCGGCCGGGCCATTCGGGATTGACGCCGGCCTCATTGCCGGCGGCGACGGCGAAGACGACTCCTGCGTTGACCGCCCGCTGCAGGGCCGCCTCGAACTGCGAGCCCAGCCGCCCTTCGCCGCCCAGGGACAGGTTGATGATCCGGGCGCCGTTCTGCACGGCGTAGTCCAGGGAGCGCGTCAGGTCGGACGAACGGAAGCAGATCTTGTCGTCGGGATCGGTGCAGTCGCTGACGTCGGCGCGGATCGACATGATGGTGGCGTTGAAGGCCACGCCGACCGTGCCGTAGTTGTTGAACGGCGCGGCGATGATGCTGGCGACGCTGGTTCCGTGGTCGTCCGCACCCTCGGGTCGGTTGCGGCCGGGCACGATGTCGGTGGACAGGGGCGAGATGTTCACGCCCAGGTCCTGGTGGTTCAGCTTGATGCCGCTGTCGACTACGGCGACGGTCATGCCGCGCCCGGTCGCGCCCTGCCGCCAGGCGCTGATGGCCCCAGTGTCTCCGACGCCCCAGTTGCGCAGATACTCCGATGACGTCGCGCTGGGGATCGCCGGAGGTCCGGGCGGCGGCGGCGGCGGCGGCGGTGGAGGTGGAGGTGGAGGTGGAGGAAGAGGTGTCACAGCGCCCCCGCCCCCGCCGCCGCCACAGGCGCTCAGCGGCATCCCGAACAGGCTGAGCATGACCGCAGAAAGCACAAGATTACGCAAGCGCGTGGTGTCCAAGCCGACCTCCCGACATTGGCTGCTATTTGAACATGCTTTTGCCCTTTTGCGAGCTTGTTTCGGAAAATGATCCGAGTTTGGCTGGGGTGGCGGAAGAGAAGAGGGCGTTGAAGCGGTTCAGTGGCCGCATCAGCTTGTGCCAAGGGGCCGGAATGGCTTAGCAAACTCGCACCTTCGTCTTCCCCAGCGTCAATTGGAAACCAGATGAATTCTCAATCTCCCGCCCTGTCGGATCTGCTATCGCTCAAGGGGCGCCGGGCCCTGGTTGTCGGAGGAGCGGGGCTTCTAGGGTCTCAAATCAGTGAAGTCCTGGCGGAAATGGGCGCGACTGTCGTTGTGGCCAGCCGCGACGCGCAGAAGTGCCAGGCCTTCATCGACGACTTGAAGGCGCGCTATCCAGGGGATCATGGTGCGCTGCAGATCGACATGTTGGACGCCGACTCGGTGAACGCCTGCATTCAGTCTTTTACTGACCAAGGGCCGATGAACATTCTGGTGAACTGTGCTTGGTCGGGCGCCAAGAATAGTCTGGAGACCATCGACGAGGCGGACTGGGTCTACGACATCGACATGTCGTTGAACGGCGTGTTCAGGGTCGTCAAGGCGTCCATTCCTGCGCTGAGGGAGACCAAGGGCGTCATCCTCAACATCGCCTCGATGTATGGTCATGTGGCTCCGGACTATCGCCTTTATGACGGCAAGACTTACGCCAATCCGCCCAGCTATGGCGCGGCCAAGGCCGGAGTGCTGCAATTCACGCGCTATCTGGCAAGTTTCCTGTCGCCAGACGGCATCCGCGCTAACTGTCTTAGCCCAGGCCCCTTCCCCTATCCCTCGACCATCGCCGCCGCGCCGGAATTCATCGGCCGCCTAGCTGCCAAGAATCCGCTGAACCGGATAGGCACGCCGCATGAGATCAAAGGTGCCGCCGCCCTGCTGTGCTCGGACGCCTCCAGCTATATGACGGGCCAGAACATCTGCGTTGACGGCGGGTGGGCCGCCTGGTGACGGAAGTGAACGCGAAACACTGCTCGATCATCGCCGAGGCGGGGGTCAATCACAACGGTGATCTGGATCTCGCGATCGCCCTGGTCGATGCGGCGGCGGACGCTGGCGCCGATGTCGTGAAGTTTCAGACTTTCGACGCCACCAAGTTGGTGACGCGTCAGGCGCCGACCGCCGCCTATCAGAAGCGCAACTTTGACGCGGGCGACACTCAGCTGAAGATGCTGCAGGCGTTGGAGCTGTCGGAGGCGGATCACCGCATCCTGTCCGACCGCTGTGACGCTCGTGGCATCGAGTTCCTATCGACCCCGTTCGACATCGAATCCGCGCGCTTTCTGGTGAACAGCCTCGGTGTCAAGCGGATCAAGGTCGGCTCGGGCGAACTGACCAACGCCCCCATGCTGCTGGCCCTGACGCGGCTGGGCCTGCCCATGATCCTGTCGACCGGCATGGCCCGGCTGGCGGAGGTGGAGGAAGCATTGTCGGTGATCGCTTTCGGTTTGATCGCGGAACCGAGCGCGCGGCCGTCAGTCGCGGCCTTTGCCGAGGCTTATGCCTCGGTCCAAGCGCGCGACGCCCTCAGCCGTGTCACCGTCATGCAGTGCACCACGGAATATCCGGCCCCCTATGACGAGGTGAATCTTAAGGTCATGGACGTCTATGCGCGGGCCTTCGGCGTATTGCCGGCCTATTCGGACCACACGCCGGGCATAGACATCTCCCTGGCCGCAGCGGCTCTAGGGGCGGTGGCGATCGAGAAACACTTCACTCTGTCCCGTGACATGGAGGGGCCAGATCACAAGGCTTCTCTTGAGCCGTCCGAACTGCAGGCGCTGGTCCAGGGTGTCGACCGGATCAGTCGGGCAATGGGCGACGGCGTCAAGCGCCCGCAGCCCTCCGAAATTCCCAATATCGCCGTCGCGCGCAAATGCCTGGTTGCTGCCTGCGACATCGCGGCGGGCGAGGTGCTGACTGAAGCGAACCTGACCGTAAAACGCGCTGGCGGGGGCATGGCCCCGATCGCCATGTTCGACCTGCTCGGCCAAACGGCCGCGCGCGCTTATGCTGTTGATGAAGTAATCCTGCCATGAATCGTTCTGTTCTGTTGATCGGCGGCGGCGGGCACGCGCGCGTGGTGCTCGACGGTTTACTGGCCATGGGCCGTTTTTGCCTGGGCGTAACTGCACGTGAGGCGCCGGATCTGGCCGACCTGTCCTATATCGGCGACGACGAGGCGGCCTTTCATCGTTTTCCAAAAGGCGTGGAAGCCGCTCTGGGCGTGGGCGGTACGCCGCGTCAGGGCGCGTCGGGTACGGCGCTGCGTCGGCGGGTCTATGATCAATACGTGGAGCGCGGTTTCCATTTTCCTCCGGTGATCGGGCGAGGAGTCATCATGGCGCCGGACGTGGTGCTGGAGGACGGAGCCCAGGTAATCGCCGGAGCGATCCTGCAGCCCAATGTGCGCGTCGCGGCCAATGCGATTGTCAATACGGGCGCTCGCGTGGATCATGACACGGTGGTGGACCGTCATGCGATGGTCGCGCCGGGTGCGGTCCTGTGCGGCGGGGTGGAGATCGGCGTCGGCGCCTATATCGGCGCGGGCGCCACGGTTTTGCAGGGAATCCGTATCGGAGCGGACGCCGTGGTGGCGGCCGGAGCGGTCGCCACGGTCGACGTGCCGGACGGCGGATATGTGAGCCGGCGATGAGCAAGGCGCGTATCGGCGTGTTCACCGCCACGCGGGCCGAATACGGCCTGCTGTATCCAATTCTCTCAGCCTTGCGTCAGTCTGAACGGTTGGAGGCGGTCCTGATCGTCAGCGGGACCCATCTGTCGCCTGATCACGGCATGACGGTCGCCGAGATCGAAAACGACGGACAAGCCATCGCCGCTCGCATCCCTATCCAACAGTCGGATGATGACGCCCTCTCTGTCGGGCTGGCGATGGCGGCGGCGCTCAAGGGCTGCGTTGAGGCGTTCTCGACCCTGAATCTCGACGCGGTCCTGCTGTTAGGCGACCGCACCGAGCTGTTGGGCGCGGCAGCAGCGGCGACGGCTTTGCAGTTGCCGATCCTGCATATTGAGGGCGGGCATGTGACCGAGGGGGCGGTGGACGATGCGGTCCGTCATGCGATCACAAAGCTGGCGGCCCTGCATTTCACGGCGGCCGAACCCTATCGTCAGCGGATCATTCAAATGGGCGAGGATCCCGAGCGGGTGTTTACCGTCGGGTCGACGGGGCTAGACAATCTGATGGCCGAAGGGGTGCGTTCGATCGCCGAGATCGGCGCCGAGATCGGCCTGGACCTGTCGCCAGCCTTCCTTTTGGTCACCTTCCATCCTGAGACTTTGGGAGCCCAGGCCCCCGAGGACCAGATGGCGGCCCTGCGACAGGCGTTGGACGACTTGCCAGACTTTAAGGTGTTGTACACCTTGCCGAACGCGGACGAGGGCAACAAGGCGATCCGTCGCGCCATTGCGGACCATGTCTCCGCGGCGCCTGGCCGTGTCTTTGCTGTCGAATCGTTGGGCCGGCGGCGATACGCTTGGGCTCTTTCCGCCGCAGCCGCAGTGGTCGGAAATTCCTCGAGCGGCGTTATCGAAGCCCCGGCGCACCGCGTGGCGACGGTGAACATCGGCGACCGTCAGCAGGGACGTTTGCGCGCAGCCAGCGTCCTGGACGTTCCTGCCGAGGCCGCCGCCATCGGCCAAGCTATACGCCGGGGGGTCAGCCCAGAATTTCGCTGTCTGATCCGGGATCAGATCAATCCCATGGGGGACGGCGCGGCGGGCCGCCGGATCGTTGAGATCCTGGAGGGCGTCTCTTTTGAAAGCCTGCGCCGAAAGCGCTTCCGCGATCTCTAGGTGGCCGAGGGCAGGCCTGCCATGGGGGCGTAGATGCTGCGCGTTCGCGATAGATGTTCGTGAATGTCGGGCAGGTCGACCGCATCTTCGCCGGTGAGGAAGGCTCGGGTCATGCGCAGCAGGCCGGGCTTATGGCCATCTATGGCGTCGGCGCTGTCCAAGAACTCGACGGCGAAAGAGCCGCGCTGCTGGACCGCTAGGCGCTCCATCGGCTTCAGAATGAAGCGACGCTTCCTGCTGGCGATTTCAACTGCCCATCCGCCCGGTGCGTCCCAATCGGCGGCATAGGAGAACATGACACCGTCGCGCGTCAGGCCTCCGCCTTGGAACCGCGCTGCGCTGGGATGCCAGGAAAGCGAACCGTAGACGCGCGGCGTCCATTCGCGAGGCTCGCCAGCGAGGTGGAATGCGGTGTCGATAACGTGGGTGGAGTTGGCCAGAAGCCAATTGTCGAGCACCTCCTGCGGATAGCCGATCTTGATGATCGCGTCGGATGACTCGGTAAAGCTGAAGGTCATGGACACAGCCCCGCCATCCTCCTGCAGGCCTGCACGGGCCTGGCGCACGGATTCGTAGAAGCGGCGATTGTAGGCCACCCGGATGTCCGTGCTGGTTTCTCGGGCCATGGCGGATATTCTAGCGAGGGCCGCCTCGTCGACTCCGCCCGGTTTTTCCAGAAGAATGTGGCGGCAGCCGGCCTGCATCAATTGTTCAGCGACGGCGCCGAGTTCGGGAATGTCAATGGCGACGATGGCGCTGGACGGCGCGTCGGCGGCTTCCAGAGCGGCGGCGACGCCGCCGGGGCGGCATTCGGCGCCGGTTTCCTGTTGAAAGGCGATAGCGGAGGCTTCACCACGACCGACGGCGACAAATGGCGTGTCCAGGGTTGTCAGAACCTTCGCATAGGACAGACCCATGCGTCCGGCGCCGACCAGCCAAATCTGTTCCTGCATGTCCATCCTTCCGTCAGCTGTTCGACATAAAACTCGTCATGTAAGGTCACGCGTCCGGACGGAGCCAAGGCGTGGACTGTCGTCCTAGCCAGCGAGACGCGGAAAAGACAGTGAAACCAGCGTTTGAGCTGTTTTGAAGTGCAGGCCGCCGGCTCATTGACGCTCGGAGGCGAAGAATGCACCGCCCCCCTTGAACGGTCTTGCCAGTCATGGCACGGCAGGGACTCTTTTAGCGTGGCGGACCGCTGGACAGTTTCCTCGGAAACGCCGACAGTTCGTCGTCTACCGCAGCAGGGATGGCGCGATGAGATTTTCGAAGATGGCGCTGGTCGCCTCTTCGGGCAGCCTGTTGTTTGCAACGGCCTGTGCGAATATTCCCGCCGATGGACCGTCCACCGGCGCTATAGCCTCGGCGGCTAGCGAGGGCTCGGTTCGGATCGAGCCGTTGACCTTGGCGGCGGCAGCGGCATGGACGCATCCCTTCGCGCGGCCGGAAATCAGCGCAGGCGGTGTCAGTTCTCGACCACCGGCCAATCGGATTGAGGTCGGGGACCGTCTGAACATCGGTATCTACGAAGCGCTCGGCGAGGGCGTGTTCGCCACATCGGGTCAGCGAGGGTCCCAATTTACGGACGTTATCGTCGAACCCGACGGAGCAATCCGCTTGCCCTATGCCGGGGCTATACCCGCTGCGGGGCGGTCTGCGGACGAGGTTCGGCAGGCTATCATCAGCAATATCCGCCGTTTCACCGTTCGACCCGACGCGACCGTGATGGTGGCCAGCCGCAACATGGGCAGCGTGTCGGTGGGGGGCGCGGTGCGCACGCCCGGTCGCTGGGTAGTCGGTCAGGATGTCGTTACGGTCCTGGATGCCGTTTCTATGGCCGGGGCTCCGCTGGAGACCCCGTATGGCTCGACCGTTCTTGTCAGGACGGCGAGCGGCACCACGACTACCAGCCTGGCCCAGATCGCGTTCGGCCCCTCCACGCGCCTGACCGGCGACACGGAGATTGTCGTTGCGGCGACTCCGGCTCGCTTCCAGGCCCTAGGATCGGTGCGTCAGCCCGGTTCGAATGACATCACGACGGCTGGCTTGAATTTGCTGGAGGCCCTGAGCGCTGTAGGCGGTCTTGACGGCGCACGGGCCAATCCCCGTGGGGTGTTCGTGTTCCGGAAGGCCGCGCCGGACGACGTAGATCAGCGTCCCCTAGTTTACCAACTCAATATGGGCGACGCGGACGCCTTCGCCATCGCGACGGCGTTTCCCGTACTGCCGAACGACACGATCTACGTAACCGAGGCGCCAGTCGCTCAATGGACCAAAGTTCTGGCCGCCATCCAGGGGACGATAGGCGTCGGGGCGTCTGCGGCCACGGTCGACAGGCTGGTTCGCAACTGATGACCGGCTGCGACTGCGGGTCATTGCGATGCTGATCCTGGACAATGTCGAGGTTTGGGATCGCGAAACCCGCGAACCCATCTTCGAGAATCTATCCTTCAAGTTGGGCCGTCGACGCGCCTTGGTGTTCGCCGAGGATGAGAGGTTGACGGCGGCTTTTCTCCGGCTAGTCATCGGGCATCGTCCGGCCGGCGGGGCGGTGATCCTTGATGGGCGCCCGTCGTGGCCGATCGGCCAGAGCGGCATGGTTCGTGGTTTGATCACGGGGCGCGAGTTCATCCGTTTTCTGGCGTCTATCTACAACCTAGACATCTCGGCCTGTATGGCGGACGCTGAGCGTTGGTTCAGTTCTGACCTGCTGGCGACCACCACTAATCTTTGGTCCTCCAAAGAGCGGGCGCGGTTGGAACGCCTTTGTGTTCTGTGGCCGGATTTCGACGTCTACCTGACCTATGGCGCCGGCGGCACCGGAGATCCAATTTTTGATCAGGAATGGACGGAACGTTTTGACGCTCGTCTCGAGGGGCGCGGCATGATCGCTATAGCGCCTCCATTTGAGCCTTGGGATAACTGGTGTGATATCGTCGTTCTATTAAAGGGCGACGAGGTCGTGTGTTATGAGACAGTCGCGGATGCTCTGACGGCTGCGACAGCAGTTGCGACCGGCGATCTCTTGGACGGAGCGCCCAATCGGCGCGAGGAACAGGCTGAAGATGACATTCTCCTCTAGTTTCGATTTCGCCTCGCGTTTTCAGAAGACCCGGGATGGTCGGGTCTGGTTCGTCCTCTTGGGAACTGGCGCGGCCGGGGCGCTGGTCGGCCTGCTGTATTCGGTCATGCTCGCGCTGCCGCTCTTTACTTCTCAGGCCACGGTTGTGGTGCGGGGCGGCGCCATGGAATCGCAGGGCAGTGGCTCAGGATTCAATCTGCTTCGACGCGGATCTGGCGCTGCGGACGCTCTGGGCATGCTGGATGGCACTCTTGTACAGGACTATCTGCGCACGCCAGATGCGATGGCCGCTCTGGACAAGCGGGTCGGCCTTTTCCGGAGTTTCCCTAACGGCAGTCGGGATCCGGCCCATCCCTTGCCCAGTAATCCCTCGAACGAGGCCAGGCTGAAATTCTATCGTTCGGTTGTATCCGCGCGCTTCAGCCTGACTCGCCAGGTGGTGGATATCGAGGCGTCCGGACGGACCCCGGCCGAGGCCCGGCGTCTGGCGCAAGGGGTTGTGCAAGTTTCCGAAGAGTTCATCAACCGATACAATGCCCGCGTCCGGCAGGACTTCGTCACCACGGCCGAGCAGGAACTCGCCACGGCCGCTCAGAAACTTGCGGCCGCGCAGACTAATATGGCGACCTTGCGTAACGCCACTGGACGACTGGACCCTGCCGCAGAGGCCACGATGATCGGATCGGTCATCCAGCAACTGGAGATTCAGAGGGTCGGCGTCGCGGCCGAGGTGGAGGCCATGCAGAAACTGGGTGGCCCTGACAGCCCCCGCCTGCAGCGGCTGAGCGCCGAGCTGAGCCAATTGGATCGGTCGATTGAAGCGCAGCGTGCGCGTTTGGTCGGCAGCGCCAGCGCCGTGTCGGGGGCTTTGGCCTCGTTCGAGACGGCTTCCGCTGAGCACGAGTTCGCGGTCCAGAGCGTCGAAGAGGCGCGCAAAGAAGTCTCTTTGGCCAAGGCGAACTACGCACGCCAGCACAAGTATCTTCTGACGGTTGCTTCGCCCAGCGAGCCCAGCCGTCGAAGCTGGCCTCGCACGCCGTCCGCTATCCTAGTCGGGGCTCTGGTCGGGTTGTTCCTGGGCGCGATCAGTCTGCTGCTGCTGCGAGCCTTCCCGATTCGCTAAGGCTGGCCCATTCGCTACAGCTGAATTGTCTGGACGGAACCGGAGTTTGGTTCCGTCCATCAGAGGCTGCTTCTAGTCCTGAGGCAATGTCAGGTTTTAGACCGACGGTGTCATTAGGGAGGGGCTGGAGGGGATGTTGACCAAGCGGCTCTCGATGTCGCGTGCGACAGTCAGATTTCCGAACCGCCGAGAGTCCTTTAGATAGGGCAGGTCGACCATAAGGGTCCAGCAGGGACGCGCTTCGATCCCTTCGGCATGAAGGCTCTCCAGAGCTTCGTTCCGAGCGGTTAGGTCGGGCAGCATGATGGCTTGAAGCCAGTAATTAGAACGAACGCCGGCGGCCTCCTTGACGAACTGGACGTCAGCGCAGCCTTGGAACAAGGCCTCATACCGGTCGGCCAACCGGCGCTTGGCGCAGATGAAATCATCCAACTGTTCCATCTGCGCGAACCCAAGGGCGGCGTTCAGATTGGGCATTCGGTAATTGAAGCCCATCTCGTCGTGGAAAAAGGTCCAGCCCTGCTTTGCCCGGGCTGTCGTTGTAAGGTGCTTCAACCGGACGGCCAGCGCCTCATCATTGGTGACGATCGCGCCGCCGCCGCCGGTGGTGACCACCTTGTTGCCGTTGAAGCTGAGCGCCGCGGCGACGGACAGCGAGCCCGCCTGACGTCCGTCACGAGACGCGCCGAGGCTCTCGGCCGCATCTTCGACCACGGCGACGCCGTACGCCGCGCAGATTTCGGACAGTCGGACGACATCGATGACATGGCCGAAAATGTGCACGGGCAAGGCCGCTCGAACACGTTGTCCTTCGTACCAGACCCCGTCGGCGCGTTGCTCACAGGTCTGAAGGAACCGTTCAACCTCGGACAGGGATAGTCCCAAGGTATCCGGGTCCGAATCCAGAAACACGGGCTGTGCGCCCGTGTAAAGGACGGCATTCACGGTGGCTACGAAGGTTAGAGCCGGGCAAATCACCAAATCGCCGCGTCCGACGCCCAGCGTATGCAACAGGGCGTGGATCGCGGCTGTGCCGTTCATCGTCGCCACTCCGAAGGCGCAGCCCGACCGGCGGGCCACCTCATTCTCGAACTTCACAACATAGTCGCCGACCGACGAGACATAGGTGCTGTCGATGCAGTCGGCGACATAGTCTTTCTCCCGTCTCCCGAATGTCGGGGCGTGGAGAGGGATGCGGCCTTGCTGGCCAAGATCTTCGCGTAGAAAGGAGACGAGGCGCTGGACGGCGGAGGACGAAGAAGCGGTCATGTCAGACGTTGTAACGCCCCGTCTTGTACAGCTTGAGGTTCTCCGGGTCGGTGAACCATTCGATGGTTTCCGACAGGCCGCGGCGCAAGCCTTCGACGCCGCCATAGCCAGGAGTCCAGTTCAACAGTTCTCGAGCGCGGGAATTGTCAGCCCACAGACGTTCGACCTCGCTGCCGCTGGGGCGAACGCGGGCAGGGTCGAGTTGAACATTGGGCTCGACCCCTACCAGCTTGCAAATCTCGGTCGCCAGTTCGCCGATTGAGATTTCGTAATCGGAACCCAGGTTGATTGTCGATCCGGCCGGCGCGCGTTCGATGCAGGCGATCATGCCTGCGACGGTGTCCTTCACGAAGTTGAAGTCACGGGTTGGCGTCAGAGCGCCCAACTGGATGTGGCCGTTGTTGGCGATCGCTTGGCTGATGATTGTGGGGATGACGGCGCGAGCGGACTGGCGCGGGCCATAAGTGTTGAACGGCCGGCAGACGAACAAGTCCATGTCGAATGAGCGATGAAAGGAGAGCGCCATCTGGTCAGCCCCGACCTTGGACGCCGCATACGGCGACTGGGCCTCCAGCGGATGGCTCTCATGGATCGGAACGGATTGGGCCGTCCCGTATACTTCGGACGTAGAGGTGTGGAGCATACGCGAGCCGTTGGCGCGGGCGGCTTCAAGCACATTCAAGGTGCCGATAACGTTGGTTTCGACGTAGGAGCGCGGTGCTGCGTAGGAGTAGGGAATGGCGATCAAGGCGGCCAAATGGAAGACCATGTCGCAACCCTGGATCGCCTGCATGCAGGTCGACAGGTCACGCACGTCGCCGGAAATCGTCTCGAATTGGCCGGCCACGTCGGGCGCGCAGTTGTCCAGCCAACCGTCGGAGTTGAACGAGTTGTAAAGGGTCATGGCGCGCACTTCGTGTCCGGCGCGGACGAGCGCCTCCGTCAAATGCGAACCGATGAAACCGTCAGCACCGGTGACGGCGATTTTCTTACCCATTAAGATCTCCAGGAAATTTTCCGGCTGTGACGCCGATCCCATAGTTCGAGGTCATTTATCATTCGCGGCGCAAAATCATACCCACATTAGATTGAAATCTGCGTTGCGTTCGGGAGATTGAAAACCTAGTTGCTTAGAGTTGTCTTTCCAGTAGGCCTTGAATGCAGAACGAGTTCAAACCCGCAGCGCTCCTGATCGGGCTGGGCAATATCGGGTTCAGGCACCTGCAGGGATTGGAGCCGTTATCGACGCAGATTGCGTTGGACGGCATGGATTCGTCAGACGCCGCGTTGGAACGGGCAAGGAGCCAATGGGCCGAGTACGCGGACTCGGAGGGGCGCTTCGCCGAGAGCTTGTCTGGCTTGGGCGGCGACGCGCGGGTTGTGATTCTGGCTACGCCGGCGGACGGACGTGAGGCCTTGATCGAGACGGTCCTATCTGACCGGAAGGTTGGAGCGATGATGATCGAGAAGGTCGCCTTCAACGCGCGAGAATCGTTCACCCACGTGGCTTCTCGTCTGGAAACGGCCGGCGTGGAGGGGGTGGTGAACTGTCCTCGACGGCTATGGCCACGTTACCGCGCGCTGGCCGAGCGGATTCGACTGGCCGGCACGCCAGTGCGGATGACCGTTCGCGGAAGCAATATCGGTTTGGCTTGCAACGGGGTTCACTTCATAGATCTGCTTCAGATGCTGGCGGGCGAGGCGGAGGTCCGGCTGACGGATTCGCACATTTCCGCCCCGTTCCCGGCTAAGCGCGAAGGGTATTATGAGGCCTTCGGAGTCTCATCTTACGGGACGCCAGCCGGTTCTAGCCTGACCCTGATCGTGGAGGTGGATGCTCCCGAGCAGACCGAGATTCAGCTGGAGTTCGGCGATACGACCCTGACCATTGTTGAGGCGACCGGGGTCATGTCGGATGAATGCGGAAAGATCATCGACGTGGTGCGGCCGGTCTATCAGAGCGAATTGACTGCCGAGGTGGTCGAAAAACTGTTGGCGGGCCAGGATTGCGGCTTGCCGGATCTGGCGGTTAGCGCCATTGCCCATAACGCCCTGTTTGACGCCCTGGAACCAGCGTTCGCTCGCGCGGGCTTGATGGTGCAGGGCAGGTTGCCCATCACCTGACGAGCTCAGACCTTACGGCGATTGGCGGCGTAGAGGATTAGGCCCAACGTCAACATGGCCATGCTGCTGAGGGTTGCATAGGCTAGGGAAACGTCGTGGCTCTCATAGGTCGTGAAATAGGCTGAGCGGAGGTGCTGCAGGGCGTTTAGCAGCGGGTTCAGCAACATAGGTTTGGCTATAAAGTCCGGCAGTTGTTCGGTAACGAATAGAACGCCGGACGAGTAGATCAGAAGGCGGGCTGTCCAAGGCACGCCGCGTTGCAGCACCGGGACATAGGCGCACATGGTGCGCAGGATAAGCCCGAACGAGAACGCCATCACCAAGATAACGCACCACGTGAAGAACACATCCACTGGCCGCTCGACTGGGGCGCCCAAGCCAAGCAGACCTAGGAACGTCAGGATCGCAATGCCAGCAAGAGTGTAGATCACACCATAGGCGAGGGCGCGGCAAGCCAGAATATCGACGGCTCGGATGCGCGGGATCAGGATCAGGGACTCGTCCACGGGGCCGACGGCGCAGCGGATGTAGGTCATGCGGAACATGAACCAGGCCGAGGTGCCGACGACGGCGAATGGCAGGGGGTCCATGTCGACGATGTTAGTGTAGCCAAGCGCGAGATAGATAGCCAGGATGATGCCGATCTGCATCAAGGGCTCGATCACGATCCAGACGGATGCAGCGGGGCCTGCGCGACGCAGCAGCAATAGCGTCCGCAACGTCAGAGGCGCCAGAGTCCGCAGTCGACTCAGTGGAGGTGCAGGCGGCGCTGCGTTTGTCACTGTATCAAGCGAGGGGTCGATCTGCGCCGCAGGAAGCTCTTCGGACCAGTCGCGGACCCTGCCCGCTACCAGGTCCAGCTCATAGGAACGGATCGCGTCGTTGAGGCTGCGGACGGTGTTCTTGGCGCTAGCGGCGACGCGAGACGGCAGCTTGCGCAAGCTGGTGCGTCGCTGCGTGCGCAAACCTTGATAGACGACGGCGCGTTCCTTGCCGGTTCTGGCTCCCGACGCTTCAACGGCGCGTCGAACGGTGTCGTATTCACTCATGCCGATACCCCCATCCAGAGCGTCTCACTCCGCGCAAACTGCCCGAGCGCCTTTCCGCGCCAGTAGGGGTCCTCCGGCGCCATAGCGGCGATGACCCGATCCGCCGCGCCATGATCCAGTAACTGGGGGTTCTGCTGGAAATAGGCCTCTCGTGTCGCCTTCAGTCTCTGCAGTCTAGGACCCTGTGCAAAAAAATCGCTAAGAATTCTCTGAGCGTCTTCTGTTGATCGGGCTGTTAGCGCGATGCCCAAGCGGGCAAAATCGACAGGCACATCGATCCCCGGATTTATGATCAGGACCGGCATCCCGTGCTGGGCCGCCCGCATGGCGACGTTGCTGACGACTGTGCACAGCACGGCATGATCCATCAATGCCGAATGCGTCCCACCGGCAGGTAGAATCTTACTGGCGACATGGGGCCAGCGCTCGAGGATGGCGCGAGACTTTGAAATGTCGGAGGCTGTTTCATCAGGATGGGGCGACACCGATAGGGTGATGTCCCCAAGAACGCTGCAGGCGGCGACCGTCATTTCGAGAGCGGCGGTCGAGACGTCATCCAACGGCTGGGAGGCGAATATGACGCTGCGGGGGGACGCGGCGCGGACAGCGCGGCCATGAAGCTGACCGATATCGACGTGACCAGCGAGGATGAATTGCTCGGGCGCAACGCCGAAGCGCGTCTGGAAGATATTGCGTTGCGAGTCGTCCAGAACGCCGACCCGTTCTGCCACGGGAACGGGATCGCGGTCCGAGGTGCCGATCATTAGGGTTTGTAACTCGACAGTGGGCACCTCGGCCGCGCGTGCGGCCGATACGATCAGCCCTCCGAAAGGCGAGCCAAGGGGAGCTGAGGCGACGAAGCGAGGAGGTCGCCGCGCAAATTGACGGCTGAGTTCTGACGTCAAGGCCAAGCTTGGCGCCAGACTCGACGCCACGAATGCTCCGCACCCCTCAAGAATTGCGGCTCGCTGGCCCGTCGTAAACTCGGATTCCAGAGCTTGGTCGATCTGCCTCAGCAGCAGGGTGCGGATCCCGGCCAGCGGAGTGCGGGGTCGCGAGGATTGCGGTTGGCGGACAAGGATCGTTGTGGAACCCAATGAGGCGGCCACGCCGGTCGCTCGGACGACGTTGCTGGTGCGCCGCGTGAAGGGTTGGATCAGAACCGATCCGTGGGCGGCAGCAGCGGCCAGTAGCGCCCGTACGGTCTGACTGTGTCGAAATTCAATCTTCCGGCGCAAGTCGCCCACGATCACAGCTTTGTCGCCGACGTCGAGCCGTCCAGGTTTCCACTCTTCCACCACTGCAGCAAATGCGGCCCAGGCGTCCTCGGCGCGAACATCGGCCGGACTGTCTCTTCTGGCGACAAAACGGGCGGCTCCCCGTCTGTCGGTCGGGCCCAGGTCGTGCGTGACTGCAATCCCGGAGGCATGAAAGTGCGCCTCCAGGTCGTCAAGGGGGTCGTCGCCCTCGATCAGATGGACAACGCGTGCATCCCTGGTCCGGGCGGCGTCATCCGCGATCTCCAGCCGACGCAGTCTCAGGGCGAGTTCCGGCTTGAGCCTGAGCATTAGGGCGTTGCGGTGGGTGCGGATCAGGGCATTCCAAGGCGGCGGCGCCGCCGTCTGCATGACGTCCAGTGCAAGTTCAGCTCCGGCCTTGGCGGTTGTGTACCAGGTTTCATTGAGAGATCGGCGGCGCGGATCTTGGCTGGGCGCGCCCAGGCCGAGGCCTGAGAAATCAAGCAGGCCGTTCGATCGGTCCTCAGGAAACCAGGCGGCCACATCAGCATCGACGTTCGGACCGATCACGCAAAGGCCAGGGCCTGAGGTTGCAAGGAAGGTTTCGACCGTTTGGCGGCCTGATCGCAGTTTTCGCGAACCGGACGGCAGACGCGGGACGAACAAGATATCGGTCAGACGACGGCGCCGTGTCCGAAGAGTGGAGGCGACGGGACAATTTATGATCCGCCTTATGCAGGCGTCGGCCTTGTCTTCACTGCCGGCGGAAGATTCCGCATGCGTCATGCGAGCGCCTCGGCGGCGGGCTCGGTTTCCTGGGGCGCCTTGATCGGCGTTGTTTCCAAGGCCCAGACAGCTGTGTTCGAGGCGTTGTCGCCCTCGATCCCGCCGAAGTATCTCGGCAAGTTGGCGCGCGCGCGCTCAAGCGCCGCCGCATAGTTTTCGGGGCTGTCTAGCAAGGCGTCGATCCGCTGTTCCATCTCGCGGGCGGATCTGACCGCTTCCGAAATTTCCGAATAGTGATCAAAACGAGAGGTTTCGTAGATGAGGCTGATTTCAGGCGACCATAGGTTGACGGCGACGCAGTTCGACAGGATCGCTTCGGCGAACATCGAAGACACGCCGGAAACTAGGATGTCGGAAACGGACAGAAGTTCGATGTTGGGCGTACCCTGACGACCGGCTGAGAAAATAGCTCTGCCTTTCCCGTGTCGCTTGATCTGATCGGCGATGAAGGCCATGTCGTCAACGGGGTGTGGGCGCACCACGATCTGGGCGTCTCGGCGTACGGCGAGCTTGACCAGGGCCTTGAAGGCCGTTTCCCAGGAATCCGGCGATAGCACCGCGCTACCGGCGGTTTGGTTGGGCCACAGGCCCCATCGGGTTCTGCAGGTCGCCGCCCAGACGATGACAGGGCTGCTTGGAGCTAGGCCCAGCTTTTCACGAATGCGCGCGTGATCTAGGGCGTTCGTCGCTCGCACGAAGGTGTCGGATCGGGTCCGGCCCAGGGCTTTGATGTCGCCGCCATAAGTCGGTGCTCGCCGGCGAAGATGTTCGACCTGGTGCTCACCCCATACGGCTAGGGCGTCGGGCTGGGATTCCGTCTCGTGTGACCCATCGGGACGACGCGCCAGAATGGACGGCGTCATCTCGTCTCCGATACCCAGTTTGATCGAGACCGTTCGAGCCCCTGTTCGCGACGCCGCCAGATTGATCCAGGGTTTCGCTTCCAATCGCCCGCCGAGAACCAGGTTCGGCTTGAGGATCTCGAAGGTTTTTTCCCAGGTCTCCGACTGCGACGTCATGAGCACCGACAGATTCAGGATAGAGCGCGCTAGATAATCCGAGAACTGATCGAACATATCGACGCCGTCGAAGACGAACGCCTTGCGGAACGCACGATCAGCGATCAGCCGGGCGACTGCCGGTTCATATTGTTCGCGGGCCGGTACGCGAAGTTGAGAGGCCAGTCCGCCAAAGGTCGGTCCCGCTAGTTCGGAGATGAACGACGGATGAGTCTCGGCCAGGGAACGATAGCCGTCCGCGACTGGCTTGGGCCCCTCGTAGATGATCGTCAACCGCCAATGGCGATCTCGACACGCTTGGGCCAGAGCCTCGGGCAGGCCTTCGCTATACTCGTCGAGGAAGGCGGGGCGTCCCGTTTGAGGACTGACAAGCCATTCGACGCCTTTGGCGCCGCGCATGATCAGGACGGCGTGGCCCTTGAAGCCGCCGAGGCCGAGGCTGCGGGCCTGCCGCTCGTGGGCCTCCAGCGCCGCGATAACCCGTAGGTAGGAAGCACGGCGGCGAACGGGGCGATAGTCGATCTTGGGCGTACGAATTCGCGGCCACGGCAGTACGCGGGCCGGACGGGCGGGCGGCTGTCCCCAGAAACGGGGTTCGATGTTCGCCTGCTCGAAGACCTTGACGGCCAGGGGAGCAAGCCAAGCTGCGTCGCCTGAGACGCCTAGGCAGTCAAACGCTGCAGGCTTTTCCTGATCTGCGATTGCGGCAAACAGCAGCACGGCCCTCATCGTGACCTGCACATAGGGGGTCAGAGTAGCGATCCATGCCCAAAGAGGCGCGGGATGATTGTCACCGGCGCTCCAATCCGCAAGGCGCACGCCGGACCCGAGACGAACGGACGGCAACTTCTCTTGCCAAGCCAGGACCTTTTCGTGAAGCGCGTCGCAAGCCTCTGGTGAAAGATAGTCCATGGGCTGGCGGACGGTCGCGCCAGCCAGTTTCGCGGGCATGCGGACTTCGTAGCTAGCTCTGACCAGGATTCCAGTCAGCCCTTCAGCCTCGCACCGGTCGAGGAAGGCCTTGGCTGCTGCTTCGTCGGCAGAGAAGAGCAACCCCAAGGCTGTGGATTTTTCTGAGGAAATCGAAGCCTTGGCCTGCATTTTTTTATCCGGCCTGTGCTTAGTGTCGCCCATGCCAAAGCCACTTACATGGCGCCCGCAAAATGGTCTAGAGATTGTCTTCAATGGCAGTGCAGGACCGAATGAAAGTTTCATTGTTCTTTTGGGTTGGGCCGAACATTGATTTTCGTCGGCTGATCGATTCGTTGACGGACGACCAGATGCGCAGGGCGCGCTTCTACGTCGTCAACACGCTGGAACGCGGCGAATTCCTGGACATCGCCAAGGAACGATACCCGGATGTGGAGGTCACGAATTACACCAGTCTAGATTCCGTCAATGATCCGCCCATCTACGAAGAGACGCGTCGGCTGGCGGCGCAAATGGTGGACGTCTTCGCCAGAAAGATGACTGACCTCGTTGGAGATGACCGCTCAGTCTGGCGGCCGCATTTGCAAAGGGCGATCGCCATCAACGTCGGCGATCACCTATACTCGGCCTGTCGAGCCCTGACCTATTCCAACCAGTTCATCGATGACGCGGTGGAGGAGGTCTTTATTGCCGAACGATCGCCGCGCCGAGCGTGGGTGATCCGTGCGGGCTTTCTGGCGCGAGGCCTTTCGGCCACGATCGTGACCGGCCACCTTGAGGATCACAAGGTCGCCGAGACTGAAGAGACTGCGGCCATGGAGGCACTGGTGCGCGTGCCTCGACTGGCGGGGCGATATCCTTCCAGTCAGATTCAGGCCCATAAGGATCTTTGGATCGGCGAGCAGACGATCTTTATTTCAAGCAGACTGCGTGACGACATGTTCGTTTCGGCGGTCATGCCTGTCGTGCGCGAGCTCACGAAAGATTTTAATGTTTTCCTCTACGATCAGCAGATTTACGTCGATGATCCTTGGTGGAGCTTCGAGAGTTACGGCATCGACGACGCGGAATCCAAGATTTTCTGGGCATGGAGAAAGATTAATCGTGGCATAACAAAGTTCCGGCTTCCTCCGGATCACGTTTTGGTCCAGGCGTATCAGCATACGATGTCATACACTGAGGAATTGTTTAGCACGGATATGACGCCACTGAAGTTGGCCTCTCGAGAAGCAGTTCTTGAGATGATGATGAACAGCTTCATTCTCACGTACATGTCAGCGTTCGAGATGAGCGCTTTTATAGAAGAAAACGGAGATCTTTTTGTTGGTGGTATCTTCTGCCCCGGACGCATTTTAGAATCACTGGTCGCCTGTGAAACGCTGAAGATGTTGGGGCGACCGACGTTTGACCTTCAGTCAGGCACCATAAGCCCGACCAAGAAATTCTTCGCACCTACTGCCGAAAATCTGATCGCGATCGACGAGTTCAGCGCCGAGGTATTGAACGGGTATCACGGCTATCCACCTGAGCAGACCTATGTGGTCGGCTCGCCGCGACTGGACCACCATCTCGCGCCGTTGAAGGCCAAGTCGGAAAAGCGGATGCGCAAGGAGATGGACTTGCCGGCGCACCGCAAGATTATCTCCTTCATGTCCCAGCCGATCGCACTGGCGATGCTTGAGCCCATCATTCGCACGCTGGTGCAAGCCGCCAAGGTGATGGGAGGGGACGCGCTGTGGCTGATCAAGCCCCACCCGCGTGAACATCAGGCCTTCTATGACCTGTACCAGAACGTTATCGACGAAATGGGTGTATTGAACGTTCGGATCGATCGGTCCTCGAGCACCTATCCCCTGCTCAAGGTTTCGGATGCCGTCGTAACCTATTGTAGCACCGCGGGGTTGGAGGCGTTTGCACTCGGCAAGCCGGTCTTCGCCATCAATCCGTTGACCGAGCCGCTGCCTTACGACCTCGTCAAGCTGGGTGTCGCCATCGAATGCCGGGATGCTGAGACCTTGGCCCGGGAGGTGGCCATAGGGCTAGTAGAGCCACGCAATAACGAGAAGTACTATCTTCAAGACGGCAGATCCGCTGAACGTGCGGCAGAGGTCGTGAGGCGAGCAATTGTCAACCCCAAGGTTCGGGGCAATGGCGGCGAACCGGAAAATATCGCATGGGTCCGCGCTCGGAATTTATATGACGACACCCTAGCTGCTACTCTGGATTATGAAGTCATCGAGTAGGTCTACGGCCGGCTCTTCCTTCCTCCTCGAAATCTGAGATCGAGAAAATGATCGGTTCTGAACGGTGCATCGCCGTTATCCCCGCGCGCGGGGGGTCCAAGAGCGTCAAGCTCAAAAACCTGCATGACCTAGGCGGCAAGCCCTTGCTGCAATGGCCGATCGAGGTAGCGCTCGCTACCCCGGAGATCGATCGCGTGATAGTGTCCACTGACCACGAGATGATCGCGGATCTGGCGGAGAAGCTCGGGGCGGAAGTATCCTGGCGCCCCGAAGAACTAGCGTCTGATACTGCTATCGTCGCCGATGTTCTGCGTCACCTGATCGGGGAGTTGCGCGCGCAGGGAGAGACGGCGCGTTACTTGACCTTGCTCGAGTGCACGGCCCCGTTCCGATTGCCGCGTGACGTGACTGAATGCCTCCGGCGTCTTCACGCTGAAGGACTGGATTCCATCGCAACCTTCATGGATGCGCATCTAAATCCGCACCGAGCTTGGCGCCTGGATGGCAACGGCGCGCCAACGCCGTTTATCGAAGGCGCTATTCCCTGGCTTCCACGGCAGGCTCTGCCGCGCGCCTATCAGTTGAACGGCGCGGTGTACGCCTTCGTGATTGATGCGCTGAAATCCCATACGCCCTCAATTCTGTTCGGACGGACCGGCGCCGTCATGATGGATCGTGAACGTTCCTTCGATATCGATGACGCACAGGACTTCGCCGTCGCTAATGCCCTGCTCGCTGCGGGCAAGGTGCCGTTGGGATGACGTTGCGGCTCGGTATCCTCGGTTTCTCTGAGGGCAATGGTCACCCCTTTTCGTTCGGTGCGATCGTCAACGGCTATGACGATGCAGCCTTCGCTCGCGTCGGCTGGGACGGCATTCACGCCTATCTGCGCGCGCGGAAGGCGGACGAGTTCGGCGTCGGCGACGTACGCGTCACCCGGTGCTGGATGCCGGATCTCAAGATGGCTCAAGCCTTGGCTCTGGCCTGTCAGATCGACGCGGTTTGCGAAACGCCCGAGGAAATGATCGGCGCCGTCGATGCTGTCATGATCCTGCGGGATGACGCCGACAGTCATTGGTTGCTTGCTGAGCCCTTCCTCAAGGCCGGGCTGCCGGTCTTCATCGACAAACCTCTGTGTGTTCGCCGGGATGAGCTTGACCTGTTTGAGCCCTATCTGCGGTCCGGACAGCTGATGTCCACTTCAGGGCTCAGATACGCTGGCGAAACGGACGGCTGGAGACAGGCGCCGGAACAGTTTGGTGAACTGCGGCTGATCCGGGCTTCCGTTCCTGTCGACTGGCCCCGGTATGGGGTTCACATGCTGGAGTGCGCCATGGGGGCTCTCGGTGTGCGGCCTGTTGCGGTGCAGCGACACGCGGTCGCACACGGCAGTGTCGCCGTTCGGTTGGAAGACCATAGTCTTTTGCTAATCGACGCCTTGGGTGCGACGCCGACACCCTTTTCCTTGCAGGTATTTGGAACAATCGGTAATGCCGAGGTGAAGATACGTGATAACTTTACGGCGTTCCGTCGGACGATCATCAACTTCGTAGATTTGGTACGAACGGGTAAGCCGATGATCGATCCCGAGGATACCTTGCTGGTAATCAGGACGCTGATCTCAGGGGTTGAGGCCGAGCCCGGGGGAGCAGAAGTTCTCGTGCGCCCTTAACCCGTATCTTTTTATCAATCGCAATGCCTGGGGGCGCGTTGTTCATGACCGAAGAAGAGAGCGCCGGACCATCCAGGCCGGCCGTTGACAAAAATGCCGAGGCTTCCGTAATCGACCTCGGCCGGGGCCCCTTGTCTTCCGAGACGCTGACCGCCCTGATCGCCCTACGCGAAACAGATCGCGAGGCTTATGATGCTCATGTCCTGACGTTGAAAAGCCGGAACCGCTGGCGGGACGTACTCCCGCTTCTGGCTTTGGACGCGCCCGATTCCCCGGACGTCATGGAAATCTTTGTGACTGCGCTTCAGAAGCTGGGCATTCCCGGAAATCTGGACGAACTGTCTCTGCTTCGCCTCTATAACTCAGGCCACATTCGACTACCGGCGAGCACGCAGGCCAGCCTAGGCGACAAGGTCGATCTGCAGGAGCAGTCCGTTCAACTCGCCGTTCTCAAGACCCTCTTTGCATTTGAAATGTCCCGGGGCACCTTCTTCCATCTTCCGACCAAGAACACGGCGACCTTCTTCTTGAGAGGTAAGACGGATGTTCTACGGGCTGTTCGCTCCGGCAAGCCGATGATCGATGCGGAGTCGCCTCGCTATCGCGAAGCGCGGACTCACATGGATATCGTCCTGCCGGATTCGATCTTCATCGACGGTCCGCCCAAGAGGGTTTGTGAGATCGGGGCCGCATGGGGCGGTTCTACGCTGTCGATTACGGATCGTTTCGCGCCGGAAGAGTTCTATAATTTTGAGATCGACCCCGATCTTGCGCGCCAGATGGAGATCGAACTCGGCCTCAAGTCTCTCCCGTGTGATGGCGAGACCCTGACCGGGGTCGCCGACGGGAGCATGGACCTGGTCTTCTCGAGCGGGGTTTTCTACTTTGTTCCGCCGATGAAGCTGGTCAGCTATTTTAACGAGATGATCCGCGTCTGCAGGCCCGGAGGCCTAGTCTATTTCAACCTGCTGACGGCCGAACTCCTGTCGCCGCGCCGGCTCGGCGTGATGATCAAGGATGCAGGATTGCGTCGCGTTTTCGCGCCCATTCCTCGTTCCTGGGTCGATGAAATGTTTGCTGATTTCGAGCGTCTGCCGATCCCGGAAGGTACGGCGTTCAATCCCGAGGGCGAGTTCATCTTCCGCAAGCCGAAAGCTTGATCCCACGCAGCGATCACCAGGCTGTCCACCCTCCGTCCACGGCGAGCACCTGGCCGGTGACATAAGCGGACAAATCTGATCCCAGAAACAGGGCCACACCTTTGAAATCCTCAGGCGTGGCCATGCGTGCCAAGGGAGTCTTGGCGACATAGCGTGACTGAAACCGTTCGTCTTGGCCGCGTTCCACGCCGCCAGGGCACAGAGCGTTGACCCGAATGCGTGGCCCAAGGCTGGTCGCCATCCAACGGGTCAGTTGCATCAGTCCGCCCTTCGAGGCGGCGTAGCCGGCCGGATTGCCTGAGGCCGTGCCCTCATAGAGCCCCCAGTCGGGCCCCACCAAACCATAGATCGAACCCACATTGATGACTGAGGCTGCTGCCGAGCGCTGCAGGCCCGGCAGCAATGCCTGCGTCAGGACGAATGGGGCCACGAGATTGATCTCGGTCGCCGCCCGGAAGAGGGCCGGCGACTGGGTCTCGAAGGGCGTCACCCAGCCGTCCGAGGCCGAAGTGCCGACAAAACCTGCATTGTGAACCAGCACATCGACGGTCGGATGTCGTTTGAGAATCTCTTGTGCCGATGCATGGATGCTGGTGTCGTCAGACAGGTCGCAGGACTGGACCGACAGGCGTCCGGCCCAGGCGCTATTGGCCAGTAGGTCGGCGGCGCCGTCCAATGCGCGGTCGAGCAACACAACCGCAGCGCCGCTTTCCAGATAGGCTTCGGCGATGGCGCGTCCGATATGGCCGGCGCCGCCCGTGACGACACAGACGCGGCCCGTCAAATCTCCGAGTTGCTGAACGGTCTTCATCGCCGGGCTGGGAGCGGATGTCATCGCGGGAGCCTCATGTCTTGCTGGTGGGGCGGTTGAGAGCGCATTCTCGGCGACCGTGGTCATGCGCGCCTTTAGGATGTCTTGGCGCTTTCTCACGCTTGCGGCCCAGTTGCTGACGTAGGCGGCACGGTCGAGCGTGGCCAAGGCCTGCGTCAGTTCGCCCTTGTCTTCGTGGATCTTGGCCTGGGCCAGAAGCACCTGAAGATTGTCCGGGTCCGCTTTGGCGGCCTTGTGCTCGATCTCGATGCGTTGGGGCGCGCCTTCGGCCAGGCCCTGGGCCAGAGCCATGAGGATGTTGGGATCGGTAGAATCGAGCGCGCTGAGAAGGCGATTGGCTTCCTCGTTTTCCCCCACCCGCCTCAGGGCGCCGGCAAGTCTGACGGCGTGGCTTGGGGTGGGGGAGAGATTGTGAAGCCGCCTCGTCGCCTCCGCGACTTCGGCTGGCCTCTTGGCCCGTGAAAGTTCTGCGATGTAGGCTTTCAGCACCTCGACGCTTTCAGGCAGTTCTTCAACCGCCTGCGCCAGAAGGGCCGTCGCGTCTTCCTTGCGCTTGAGGGCTTCACGTGCCGCCCAGTAGGTGGTGTTGTGGCTGTAGTCGTACAGCCGAAGCAGATGCTGCTCGAAGGTGAAGTCGCCTTCATGCCAGAAGGACCAGCGCCGGTCCTTGGCCCAGTCCAGTCCGAAGTGAGCCGCGATAGCCGGATGAATGGGGGCATCCAGATTCTGGATGCCGATTCCATCGGCCCGCGCCCGCGCCAGCTTCAGGGCGTAGTCGCGATCTTCCAGAGGCAGGCGCTCGACGATTTGCTCCAGCACATGGGCCATCAGCCTCCCACCGGGGTGGTTGGCGGTGCGCATCGTGGGCCCGCCAGTCTCCATCTGGTCCCACAGACGGAAATCCGACATGTCGTCGAGCTGTCGCGCCTTGGCGGCATTAATCGCTTGGAGGCGATCTAGGGGGTACTTTTTTAGAATGTCGACGGCGAAATAGCTCTCGAGCAACTGATCCTTGGAAACGCCATCTCCCACTAAGCGAAGTACCAGATCGTCGCATATCGTGTAGGGAAACAGCTTCGTCTTCGTCGCTGAATCCCCGGCGATACGCCGCTTCTGGAAGGGAATCTGCGGCCACAGATAATTCTGCAGCATCGCGGGGTAGCGGATCATGACCGCGTCAGGCGGAAGATCGTCCTTGGTGAGACGGAAATCGTCCCAGCCGTGCGTGACCTGCTGGATCACGGCCCGCACTCGTGGGCGCAGCGCTTCGAAGGACTTGGTCGGCTGGTAGACTAGGACGACATCGTGGTCGCGGCTGATTTCAGGCACGGTCATCAGGAAGGCGCGTATGGCCCCGCTTTGGCAGTTTCCCAAGCACGCAATGATGGGACGCTCGCTGCCTTCCACGACGCCCGCGATCATGCCGACAACTGGGCCTGGACCAAGTCGGCCAATTCGCCCACGTTCAGGACAGTGAAAGCGTGCTCCATCGGCAGTTCGATGGCGAATACGTCTTCGACCCGCATCAGCACCATGGTGTGCGCTAGGGAATCCCAGCCGACGATGTCGTTCGCGTTTGTTGAGCGGCCGATTGTTTTTTCGGGGCAGCTGAAATGGTCGGTGATGACATCCGCCAAACGCTCCATAATGCTGTCGTTCATAGTCATGCGAAACCTCCTGACAGATAGCGTTCGCGGTTTCGCTTGCGGTCGACTTTCCCGCTGGTGGTCTTGATTATTCGACGATCGGAGAAAAGTCGAACGTCGGCGGGACGCAAACCCAGGCTGGTGTTCAGGGTCTGGATGATCATCTTTGATATGACTTCGGACTCGCCTGAAATCTCGGCTGCGATGATGAGCCGCTCGCTGCCGGAATCGGGATGATAGACGCCTATGGCGGCGACCCGCCCCGGTGCTACGCCAGGCACGCCCGCGATCAGTTGCTCGATCTGGTGGGCATACAGATTGCGGCCGCCGACGATGATCCGGTCGTCGAGCCGACCGCAGACGAAGAGTTCGGCGGAATCGATGAAGCCGATGTCCCCTGTCCGATACCAGCCGTCCTGCAGGGCCATGGCCGTTCGTTCAGCCGCCTGGAAATAGCCGTCGAACAGGAACTCGGCCGCGACTTCAATTTCTCCGTAGATTCTATCCTGGCCGCCAGCGTCGCGAATGCGAACCCGGCAGCCGGGGATGGTGCGACCGCAGCCGAGAATGGAGACGGCGGCTTCGCTGGGCGAGCACGGCACGACGGCTTCACCGATTTCGCCGAACCCGATCGCCGCGACATGCTGGATCGTGACGGGTGTTCCAGGAGGACTTTGCGTTACCGCGAAGACGGTTTCCGCCATGGCGTAGCAGCACGTCAGGCTACTCGCGGTCACGCCGTGATCGGCATAACGCGCCAGGAAGGCGGCAAAGGTTTCGGGCTTGCAAGGTTCGGAGCAGTTGACCCACGCCTTGACGCTACCGAGCGTCCAGATGCGATCAGTGCGGCGAACGGCGCGTTCGAGGTGTCGAAAGGCGAAATTGGGCAGCCAGACATGGGTGGCGCGGCGTTGCTCGACGACCTCGAACAGGGACTGTGGGTGGGCTGTCCAATAAAACGGATCAATGAAGTCGACCTCTGCGCCGAAGGTCAGCGGCAGGAGCAGGCAGGCGATCAGGCCCATATCGTGGTAGAGAGGCAGCCAGGAGGCTATGATGCTATCGGAGTCGAATTCGACGGCTTCCGCATAAGCCCGTAGCTGAACATCAATGGCGCGGTAGCTAAGCGGCACGCCCTTCTTCACACCGGTTGTGCCTGAGCTGTGTTGCAGAAGTGCGACAGCCGAGGCTGGAGGACGTGCCGGCAAGGGCGATGCAGCCAAACCATCGATTTCCTCGCTCGCTATAAGCGTCAGGCCAATGGTTGGGCATTCTAGGCGAATAGCATCCACGGCGATTTGGGGGGCAAGCACTGCGCCTTGGCCCAAGTGGGCGAACAGGGCTGCGTGACCGCTCCAGAAAGCCTGATCGTCGAAGCGCGCCGCAGGCAGCGGCATGAAGGAGGGAGCAAATCCGGCGCGCATCGCCGCAATGAAGCTGATTACCGCATCGGGATTATTCGCGCCGAAGATTAGAAGCGGCGCGCCCTCCAAGCCGAGGGTGGCGAGGCGCTGAGCTCGTTCGCCCGTTCTTGCCCACAGTTCGCTGTATGTTAGTTCAGCTCCTGTCTGGCTCCAGCGTAAGGCGACTTGAGCGGCTCGCTCACGCGCGTGACGTTCAACGTGTTCCAGAAACATTTAGGCGCGGGCCCAGCGAAACGGCCAAGCGATACATCGTTGACCGCACAGAGATTCTGAAAATGTAGCTTGCGCTTTGCGGGGCATCATAACTAGTGGTTTCGAGTTGGTCTGAGCAAAGAGCGGGTATGACGCGATTGTTGGCGGCAAGGAAGAAGATCGTCGCAATTGGTGATTTTCTGGCTCGTAATCCCACGTTACGCGCGGTTGGGCGGCGGACGCATCTGCTCTCCTTCATGGACGGGGGCATGCGCTTTGGCGCCGCCGCCGGCGCCGCAGCTCCATGGCGCGCGCTGGTTCTCGGCGCGCCGCGCGAGGAACACGACGCCATTGATCGCGCCTTCCCCGAGTTTAGGAAGCTCTTTGTCGCCAAGCGGGTCAAGACGGGTCGAATGTATGACGAGTTGGTCCGGCACCCGGGGACAGCAATCCTGGCTTGGGGCGTCGCGGCTGGGCCGCAACTCGCCAAACTTCAATCTCGAGGGATCAAAGACCATCCGGTGCTGTATGTGGATCGTGCGCCGATCGACCTCATCAATGAGGCGGAACATCTGAGCGGCTATGTGCTGGATTGGACGGGGTTGTATTGCAATTCACGTCGGGCAAGCGATCTCGAGACGATTTTGAACGGGTTTCCCTTTATTGATCACCCTGAGCTTCTGGCCGCCACGACGACCTTGATCCGCACCCGGTTTCCCAAAAGCGCTCTGAGCGGGCCCGTCGTGGTTGTCTGCCAACATCGATCAGATCCGCCCGCTCTGTTCGCCGGTGCTACTCATCCCGACGTTAAGGCGTTGGTCGAGATGGCCACGGACGAGAACCCTCGCAGTGAAATCGTGCTCGTCCAAGTGTGCCCCTTGGGCGGGGCACTGGTCAAACATCGCGAGGAACTGGAAAAACTCGGCACCGTGGCGCCGCCCGAAGCCGTGCCGGAACTTTTGACGCGCGCAAGCCGCGTCTACGTCGCCTCCGCCAATCTGGGCTTCCACGCCTTGTTGGGAGGCGTGCCCGTCACCACCCTGGGCGGGCCGTTCTACGCGGGCTGGGGGCTGACCGACGACAGGCGCCCCGTTCCGCGACGTCAGCGTTCCCTAAGCCTCAGCGCGCTGGCTGCCGGCGTTTTGGTGCTCTACGGAAGATTCCTTCGGTCGGGTTCTCTTGTTTCAGCTGTATCCGGGGTAGATGCGGAGCCGGCAAAGTGACGCCCCAAAAGCTTTCGATGCCGGAATGGCTCGCCTTCCTTCAGTCTCAGGCCGTCAGCGCCTCGACCTCTGGGATCGAGCTCACGCTGGCGGGCCATCGGGCTGTTCTGGATCATGCCCTTCGCATCAGCGGACGCACGGCTGAAGCGGATCGCCTTAGTGTGGCGGGGGCCTCTCTCGATCTGCCGGTGGTGGATATCTCTACTCTGTCTCAAGCGGGCGAAGCGTTGGCTGCGTTTCGAATGGAGCACGGACCCCGCCAAGACTTGTCCCTAGTGGCGATGCTGGCCGCCGAGATCGGCGAAGCCGCTATCTTGCTGGAAAATGAAGGTGATCCGGCTACCTCTCTCGCGGCGAACGCCGTGGTTGCTCGTGTGGAGCGCATGCTCGATATGGTCAATGTCCGTACCGAACTCCTGCTGGCTAAGGTCGAACCTTTCAGCAGCCGGTTCACGGATATGGACTCCGAGCGTGGGCGCTTCCTCGTATCGCTCGTAGAAGGGTGGCGTTCAGATCTCGATCAACTTCGGCGGCTGCGGGTTCCTGGATCGACTCTAACCAACTCCCGGTTGGAGGCGTTGCTTCTGTCACAGCCGACGGTCACGCGGTTGTTCGACCAGGGCGTGTTCAACGATGTAGGGCAGAGGGCCTTGTTGCGGCAGATCGAGCGGCTGGTTGAAGCCCATGATCGACCCGCATTCGGCGGAGGATCGACAGGCAAACCTATCCTCGGCAAACGTACCAGCGCGGGCCTTAACAACCCCGCTACGCAGATGCAGCTCGCCGTTAAGAAGTTGCGGCTGCTTTCGGCCGACGCCGACGCGATGACGATCACAGTCCAAACGGAAGGCTTGCTCAAGATCCTGACCGCGGCCGAGGCCCAGGCCGACAAGACCCTGTCCATCCTGTCGCCTATGTTGGAGCGGTACGAAAACCTGCAGTCCGAGAGAGCGGTCTTCTTCGCTGGCCTGCTGAGCGAGTGGAGCGAACAGGTTGATGCGCTTCGCGGCCGTCGCGCCGCCTTGGCTGCGCTGCCTTTTGGCGACGCCTATCTTGTCGAAGCAGAGGAAACGGAAACTCTGCTCGCGCAGATCAACCGAAACGGGCTGATCAGCGAAGAGGGGCAGGTGCTGCGACTTCGCCAGGCGACCCTATTACTGGAGCATCAGGATCAACCTGTCATCCTGGGGTCGCAATCCAAGAAGACGATAGAGTTCGACGCCATCGTCGATTTCTGGAGCCCTCAGGCTGCTGACAAGGCGCAGGGTGCTGGCCGTTACCTCAAGGACAGCGGCCATGATCGGCCGACCTTCCTCATGGACCCGCCTGGCCGCGGCAAGCGTCCGCCGGAAATCTATGATCCGGCTGGTCTGGCTCGAGACATGCGCTGGCTTATCCGTGCAGGACGGACGGCCGAAGCGAATGCGATGCTTGGGCCGACGTTACGTCGACTGCGTGTCGTTGATCGTGCCGATCTCGTCTGGATGGCTGCTGCGGCAGCGCTTCATGATACGCCGATCGCCACTGAACTCGCGCTCGAAGATCTCGTCGCGGCCAACAAGGTCGTAGGATCCGTGGATCGCCAGATCGACAAGCTCGGGCTCATCATCTCACGATGCGGCGATTCCAAGCTCGTCCCTTCTTTGATTGAGCGTGGCGCAGAACAGGGAGATCGGGCCTGCGCGGCGGCTCTGCTTCTGGCGATCAAGGGGCGCTCTAATAAGCGGATCACCTTGGCTGGCAGCACGGACAGTTACAAAGGCGGCGTCTTCTTCCGCCTCGCGCGTGCGCATGTTTCGGATTCAGCTCCGTCGAAGTCCGCAGACATCATGGTGACGGATGAATCGACAGGACGCTGGCTGGCGGCCCTGCCGGGCCTGGCCGACCACAGCTTGACCGAGTTGAGCTGGGGTCAAGCCAAGGCAAGTCGAGGTTCGGTCGTCTACAAGGCGGCGGCCCTGGCGGCCGCTTCGATCAAGGCTTCCGCAGATGTCTGTGGGATACCGCTCGCTCCCGCTTTGCAAGACGCCGCGCTCGCTCAGTCGTTACGCGAACCTCTTCAGGCTTTCGATCAGGCGCTTCGTTCTGCGCCCGCGTCTCAGACGTCGCCGTTGATCGGCCTCGGAATCGACAGACTAGACGATGTTCTGGCACTGATGGTTTGTCAGCGAGCCACTCCTTCTTTCGTGGGGGTCGGGGCGTCTGCCGCGCGCGTGGCGCGCCTGCGCTTTGCGCTCGACGGCCAGGAACCGACCAAGACGACACTCGGGTTGCGTCGACAGGCGCATGTGACGGCCAGCTACGAGTATTTCATCGCTGGCCTGGGAAGCCGAACAAGAGACGAAGGCGATTCTCCCTGGACCAGCCATCTCGATTTCGATGGACGATGGGCGGCCCAGATGGCGCAGATCGCTGCGTGCGAAGCTGTGGCGCCTCTTACCCGCGGACCAAGAAGGGCCGCGCTGCGTTGGGCGCTCCAAAGCTTGGTGACCCGGGCCCTCATCGACAAACAGATGTCCTGGCTCAGGGGCTCTAGCACGGGCGAAGGCTTGCGATACGTCGCTTGAACCGCCCGCTTCCGGCTGCGCAGGATTCCGGCTGGCAGAGGGCGGAATCCTGCGCCGGCCGACTCAGCCGGTAAGTTCGCTTGGCTCCAAATATTCGCAGGCCTTCTTCAGATCTGCAGGGCGGCCTACATCGATCCAGTAGCCATCGTATTCATAGGCGCAGACGCGGAACCCTGTCGCCTTCGCCCGGTCCATCAGTTGCGGCATGTCGATGCGCTCATTGGGGCGGATCAATGAAAACAAATGCGGGTTGATGACATAGGTGCCGGCGCTGACGCGATAGGAATAGGTCGGCTTTTCCTCCACGCTGCGAATCTCGCCGCAGGGTTCGGTTTCGATCACGCCGTAGGGCACTGCCACATGGTGAGGGACGGTCACGACCGTGAAGTCCGCGTCCATGCTGTCATGGGCCTCAAGGAGGGTTGGGAAGTCGATTTCCGTCAAGATATCCGCGTTGCATACCAGAACCGGAGCGTCGGTGACGGGGCCGATCAGCGACAGGCCCCCCGCTGTTCCCAGCGGCGCTGCTTCATGCGCGTAACGGATATGAACGCCCCAGTCAGAGCCATCGCCGCAATGGGCGTGGATCTTTTCAGGCAGGTAGTGGGTTGTGAGCACGTAGTTGTGCAGGCCGAAGCCGCGCATCCGATGGATGATTCGTTCCAGCATCGGTTGACCGGCGACGGGAATGAGCGGCTTGGGAACTTGTCGAGTGAGCTCGCCTAATCGGCTGCCGAAACCTCCGGCCATCAACACAGTCGTATTGCGTCGCCGCGCTCGGGAGGTTTGCTGAGCCAGATTGTAAATCTCTGCCTGCATGAAAGGTCCAGTTCAGTGAACGTTACGCTTCAATGCGGACTTGAACTGCATGAGTATGTCCGCGCTTTGAGGGAGGAGGGGGGAATGTGGGTCGTTGTCCTTGCGGACTAGTTCGAGAGATTTCGAGCTAGGGAAGGCTGCATTATGCAGGAGCATTGCGAACATGCTGTGACTTCAATGAAACACTGACCCAAATTTGCCTCCCAGCCGAAAAGACTCCCGACCCGGCACCCCACCTCTGGCGATAACGCCTTAGTCACGCAAGAGTTCATTCACGCCGGTCTTGGCGCGGGTCTGGGCGTCGACGCGCTTGACGATGACGGCGCAATACAGGCTGGGGCCGCCGTTCGGGTCGGGCAGGGCGCCCGGCACCACGACCGAATAGGCCGGAACCTCGCCGCGGAAGATCTCACCGGTCGCCCGGTCGACGATCTTGGTCGAGGCCGACAGATAGACGCCCATGGCCAGGACCCCGCCCTCGCGCACGATGACGCCCTCGGCCACCTCGGCGCGGGCGCCGATGAAGCAGCCGTCTTCGATGATGGTCGGGTTGGCCTGCAGCGGCTCCAGCACGCCGCCGATCCCCGCGCCGCCCGACAGGTGGACGTTCTTGCCGATCTGGGCGCACGAACCGACCGTGGCCCAGGCGTCGACCATCGAGCCTTCATCGACATAGGCGCCGATGTTCACGAAGGACGGCATCAGCACGACGTTCTTGCCGACATAGGCGCCGCGACGGACGACGGCGCCCGGCACCGAGCGGAAGCCGGCGGCCTGATAATCGGCAGCGCTCCAGTCGCCGAACTTGTTGGGCACCTTGTCCCAGAAGGGGCCGATTCCCGCCGGGTGATCGGCCGACAGCGGCAGGGTCGGGGCGTGGCTGGCGCGCATGATGACGTTGTCGTTCAGGCGGAAGGACAGCAGCACCGCCTTCTTCAGCCACTGGTGCGTGCTCCACACGCCGTCCTCGCCGCGCGAGGCGACGCGCGCCTGGCCGGAATCCAGCAGGGCCAGGGCGGTGTCGACGGCGTCGCGCACCTCGCCGCGCGTGGCGGGCGAGACCTCGGCGCGGGCGTCCCAGGCGGCCTCGATGACGGATTCCAGGTGGGTCAGGTCGGTCATTGCGGATCTCCGTCCAGCATGGCGGTGGTCAGGAAGGGGCCGAGGGAAGCGGCCCGGTGTTGGATGTGGTCGCCCTCGGCGGTGAAGGCCTTGGGGCCGACCAACACGGTGGTCATGCCCAGGTCGCGCGCCGGCTCCAGGTTCTTGGGCGTGTCCTCGAAGAAGCAGGCCGTGGCCGGATCGACGCCGAAGCGCGTCAGCATCTTGTGGAAGGTGCGCGGGTCCGGCTTGGGGATCAGGTCGGCGTCCTCAAGCGCGAACACCCCGTCGAAGAAGGGCGTCAGCTCCAGCTTCTCCATCACCCTTCTGGCGTGACCGGCTGAGCCGTTTGTGAAGATCAGACGCGGGCCGTTCAACCGCGCCAGCGCCGCGTGCAGGCCGGGATCGGGCGCCAGCACGTCCAGCGGCACGTCGTGGACCTCGGCCAGGAAGTGATGCGGGTCGATCTCATAGTGCATCATCAGTCCGGCGAGGGAGGTGCCGTAGTCATGCAGATAACCGCGCTGCACCGACAGGGCCTCGGCCGATTCCAGACCGGACGTCCGCACGACGTACTGATTGATGCGCTGCTCCACCTGACGCAGGAACTGCGTCTCGGGCGGATACAGGGTGTTGTCCAGGTCGAAGACCCAGGACCGGACATGACGCAGGTCTGCGGCGATCTCCGTCGAGGCGGAGTCCGGCCGGGCGGTTTCGGGCGCCGTCTTCGACGCCGAACCCGTCACTTCCTTTTGACCAGGGTGCCGGCGCCGTGCTCGGTGAACAGTTCGACCAGCATGGCGTGCGGCCGGCGCCCGTCGAGGATGACCACGGCCTCGACGCCCGCGCGGACGGCGGCCATGGCCGTCTCCAGCTTGGGGATCATGCCGCCGGTGGCGACGCCCGCGTCGATCAGGCCTTGCGCCTCGTCCAGCGTCATCTGGCGGATGATCTCGCCGTCGGCGCCCTTGACCCCCGGCACGTCGGTCAGCAGCAGCATCCGCTTGGCGTGCAGGGCGCCCGCGACGGCCCCGGCCACGGTGTCGGCGTTGACGTTATAGGTCTGGCCGTCCTCGGCCACGCCGATGGGAGCGATGACCGGCACCCAGTCCTCGGTCTCGGAGGCGATCAGCCCCTTGATCAGCTTGGGATCGACCTTGGTCGGCTCGCCGACGAAGCCCAGATCGACTTCATGCTCGATCATGCTGTCGGGGTCGCGCTTGGTGCGGCGCGTCTTCTCGACCGTCAGCAGGCCCGCGTCCTTGCCCGACAGGCCGACGCCGCGCACGTCGGCTTCCTTGCCGGCGACGGTGATCCAGTGGGCGATCTCTTTGTTCACGGCGCCGGACAGGACCATCTCGGCCACCGTCATGGTGTCCCTGTCCGTCACGCGCAGGCCGTCGACGAAGGCCGACTTCACCCCCGCCTTGTCCAGCATGGCGCTGATCTGAGGGCCGCCGCCGTGAACGACCACGGGGTTCACCCCCATCAGCTTCAGCAGCACCACGTCCGCGGCGAACTGCTTCGCCACGGCGCTCTCGCCCATGGCGTGGCCGCCGTATTTGATGACCACGGTCTCGCGGTCATAAACCTGGATATAGGGCAGGGCCTCGGCGAGCGTCTTCGCCGTCTCCCAGCCGCGTTCCTCGGATTGCCGATCAGTCTCTATCATCGTGCGCGCTCGATAGCGGCCAAGGGCGCGGGAGTCACGCCCGAAGGGCGGACGATGCGATGAAGCATTTGCGTCCTGCGGCTGGTTTTTATCGATAACTGCGATATCCAGAAAGGATGCGCCTTTTTCCGGTGATCATGTGCGGTGGTTCTGGGACGCGCCTCTGGCCGGCGTCACGACTTTCGCGGCCGAAGCAATTCATGCCCCTGGCAGGCAATCGATCGCCCTTCCAGGAGACCGTCACACGGGTGGCGCCTCTAGTGGCCGAGAACGGGCGGATCGTCGTCATCGGCGGCGCAGTCCACCGCCGGACCATACTCGAACAGCTTTTGGAGATCGACGTCGATGCGGCGGTGCTGCTGGAGCCTGAAAGCCGGGACTCGGCTGCGGCGATGGCGGCGGCGGCGCATTGGACCTTGATGCAGGAGCCGGCGGCGGTGAACGTCTTCCTGGCCTCGGACCATCACGTGCCGGATCATGACGCTTTCCGCGCGGCCGTGCTCAAGGCGGTGAAGGCTGCGGAGGCCGGACGGATCGTCACCCTCGGCGTACGGCCGACTGAACCCTCCGAAGCCTACGGCTACATCAAGCCCCTGACGGCCGGATTGTCTCCCGTCGAGGCGTTCATCGAAAAGCCAAGTCGCGACCTGGCCGAGCGCTACATCGACCAGGGATTCCTCTGGAACAGCGGCAATTTCATCGCACGCGCCGAAGTGCTTGCGGCAGAGCTGAAACGGTTCGCTCCGGGGGTCGAAGCGGCGGCCCGGACGGCGCTGCAGTCGGTGGTTGAGGGCGCGGACATCCTGCTTGGCGCGGCCTTCCGGGATGCGCCGAGAATCTCCATCGACTATGCGGTTATGGAACGGACGGATCTCGCCTCGGTGCTGGCGGTCGATTTCAAATGGTCCGACCTGGGGGCATGGGACGCGATCGCGGCCAGCGGCGAGGGAGAGATCGGCGGCCATATCTTCGAGGACGCCGAAGGCTGTATGGCGCGCGCGCCTGACGGCATGATCGTGGCGGCGCTGGGGGTCAGAAACCTGGCCATCGTCGCGGAGCGGGACGCGGTGCTCGTCTGTGACCTGAGCCGGACCCAGGAGGTGAAGAAGATCGTGGAGCGCATTCGGCTCTCCTCGCCGCGGCACATGGACTTTCATCATCCGCCGGAAGAGGACCTGCGCTACGGCTTTTCGCGCCTGCGTGGCTGGCTTCGCCTTCGGGCGCTGCCGCTCTGGGCGACGGTGGGGCGCACTGAGGACGGCGCCTTCTGTGAACTGATCAGCCTCGAGGGGCGGCGGATTCCGGCGCTGCTGAACCCACAGGTGCAGGCTCGT
>Ga0182747_1000439_pt1 | contig 40537 bp, 37 predicted proteins | sample eDN3rd30CBELigBY_FD_128526 | JGI IMG/M metagenome (GOLD analysis project Ga0182747, IMG submission 128526) | Enriched backyard soil microbial communities from Emeryville, California, USA - eDNA 3rd pass 30_C BE-Lig BY (version 2) (version 2) | ecosystem: Environmental > Terrestrial > Soil >... | reverse complement strand
CGCGCTACGTCATCTCGATGGGCTCCTGCGCCAATGGCGGCGGCTACTATCACTATTCCTACAGCGTCGTGCGCGGCTGCGACCGCATCGTGCCGGTCGATATCTACGTGCCAGGTTGCCCGCCGACGGCGGAGGCGCTGCTGTACGGCGTTCTGCTCTTGCAGAAGAAGATCCGCCGCGTCGGCACGATCGAGCGGTAAGGGCGGGTCATGGACATTCTCACCACGCTCGACAATCTCGGCGCCTCGATCGCGGCGGCGCTGCCCGGCGCCGTGACCGGCCATGAGATCGCTTTCGGTGAACTCAACGTCACCGCCAACGCCGCCGACATCGTCAAGGTTGCCAAATATCTGCGCGACGATCCGTCGTGCCAGTTCGTCTGCATCATCGATGTCACCGCGGTCGATTATCCCGGCCGCGAGCAGCGTTTCGACGTCGTCTATCACTTCCTGTCGCCGCGTCTGAACCAGCGCATCCGCGTCAAGGTGGCGACCGACGAAGCGACGCCTGTGCCGTCGATCATCGATGTCTTCCGCGGCGCCGACTGGTTCGAGCGCGAAACCTACGATCTCTACGGCGTGCTGTTCACCGGCCACCCCGACATGCGCCGCATCCTCACCGATTACGGTTTCGAGGGGCATCCGCTGCGCAAGGACTTCCCGATGACGGGTTTCGTCGAGGTGCGCTACGACGACGAGCAGAAACGCGTCGTTTACGACAAGGTGAAGCTCAACCAGGAATTCCGTTCCTTCGATTTCCTCTCGCCCTGGGAAGGCACCGATTACGTGCTGCCCGGCGACGAGAAGGCAAAGGAGCCCGGGCAGGGCAACAAGCTCGCCGGTGAGCCCGAGAAGAAGGCGACGCCATAATGGCTGAAACCTCCGTCCGCAATTTCACGATCAACTTCGGACCGCAGCATCCGGCGGCGCACGGCGTGCTGCGTCTGGTGCTGGAGCTGGACGGCGAGGTCGTCGATCGCGTCGATCCGCATATCGGCTTGCTCCATCGCGGCACCGAGAAGCTGATCGAGGCCAAGACCTATCTGCAGGCGATCCCGTATTTCGACCGGCTCGATTATGTCGCGCCGATGAATCAGGAGCACGCCTTCTGCCTCGCGGTGGAGAAGCTGCTCGGCCTGCAGGTGCCCAAGCGCGCCCAGCTCATCCGCGTTCTGTACTCGGAAATCGGCCGCATCCTGTCGCATCTGCTCAACGTCACGACGCAGGCGATGGACGTCGGCGCGCTCACCCCGCCGCTGTGGGGCTTCGAAGAGCGCGAAAAGCTGATGGTGTTTTACGAGCGCGCCTCGGGCTCGCGCATGCACGCGGCTTACTTTCGCGTCGGCGGCGTGCATCAGGACCTGCCGCCGTCGCTGGTCGACGACATCTATAACTGGTGCGATCCGTTCCTGAAGGTGGTCGACGATCTCGACACGCTGCTCACCGGCAACCGCATCTTCAAGCAGCGCAACGTCGACATCGCCGTCGTCAAGCTCGAGGACGCCTGGAACTGGGGCTATTCCGGCGTGATGGTGCGTGGCTCGGGCGCCGCTTGGGATCTGCGCAAGTCGCAGCCCTATGAGTGCTATGCCGAACTCGATTTCGACATCCCGGTCGGCAAGAACGGTGACTGCTACGACCGTTATCTCATCCGCATGGAGGAGATGCGCCAGTCGGCCAAGATCATGAAGCAGTGCTGCGACAAGCTGCGCGCGGCCGAAGGCCAGGGCCCGGTCGTCGCCGTCGACCACAAGATCGTGCCGCCGCGCCGCGGCGACATGAAGAAGTCGATGGAAGCGCTGATCCATCACTTCAAGCTCTACACCGAAGGCTTCCACGTGCCGGCCGGCGAAGTCTATGCCGCGGTCGAGGCGCCCAAGGGCGAGTTCGGCGTCTATCTCGTCGCCGACGGCACCAACAAGCCGTACAAGTGCAAGATCCGCGCGCCGGGCTTTGCGCATCTGCAGTCGATGGATTGGCTATGCAAGGGCCATCTGCTCGCCGACGTGTCGGCCATTCTCGGCTCCATCGATATCGTGTTCGGTGAGGTGGACCGATGAGTGTTCGTCATTCTCATCCGTCATGGCCGGGCTTGTCCCGGCCATCCACGACTTTCTGTTGTGGCAAGACGTGGATGCCCGGCACAAGGCCGGGCATGACGAAGGAAGGCGTTGATCGATGAGCGTCCGCCGCACCGCGCCCGCTGAGGTCCAGCCGAAGGAATTCGCCTTCACGCCGGAGAATCTGGCTTGGGCCAAGACCATCATCGCGCGCTTCCCGGAAGGCCGTCAGGCTTCCGCCGTCATCCAGTTGATGTGGCGCGCGCAGGAGCAGCATCACGGCTGGCTGCCGGAAGCCGCGATCCGCTACATCGCCGACATGCTCGGCATGGAGCATATCCGCGCCATGGAAGTGGCGACGTTCTACACGATGTTCCTGCTGCAGCCGGTCGGCAAGAAGGCGCATATCCAGGTGTGCGGCACGACGCCGTGCCGCCTGCGCGGCGCCGACGACCTGTTCGAAGTTTGCAAGCATCGCATTGCGCATGATCCTTTCGAGGTGTCGGCCGACGGCAACTTCTCGTGGGAAGAGGTCGAGTGTCTCGGCGCCTGTGTGAACGCACCGATGGCGCTGATCTGGAAGGATACCTACGAGGACCTGACCCCGGAGAGCCTCGAGAAGATCATCGACGGCTTTGCCTCGGGTAATCCGCCCAAGCCCGGTCCGCAGAATGGCCGCCAGTTCTCGGCGCCGGAAGGCGGTCCGACCACGCTGACGGATGCGGCGATCTACGCAACGAAGCCGCAGAACGCCGGCGCGGCGCTCACCGACAGCGACGCCAAGAAGCCGAGCCAAACCGCGAGCAATCGCGAGGCTCCGGAGCCGAAGCCGCCGCTGTCGAAAGCCAGCGCCGACAAGAAGCCGAAACCGAACTGAAGATCGCCCGGATTAAAGCACATGCTCGCTGACAAGGATCGCATCTTCAAGAATCTCTACGGTCTCCACGATTGGGGCCTGAAGGGCGCGCGTGCGCGCGGCTCCTGGGACGGCACCAAGGCGATCATCGAGAAGGGCCGCGACGGCATCATCAACGAGATGAAGGCCTCGGGTTTGCGCGGCCGCGGCGGCGCCGGCTTCCCGACCGGGCTGAAGTGGTCGTTCATGCCGAAAGAGATCGGCGAGCGTCCGCATTATCTCGTCGTCAATGCCGACGAGTCCGAGCCCGGCACCTGCAAGGACCGCGAGATCATGCGGCACGATCCGCATCTCCTGGTCGAGGGCTGCCTGATCGCCGGTTTCGCCATGGGCGCGCATGCCGGCTACATCTATGTGCGCGGCGAGTTCATCCGCGAGCGCGAGCATCTGCAGGCGGCGATCGATCAGGCCTATGAAGCCAAGCTGATCGGCAAGAACAATATCCACGGCTGGGACTTCGACCTTTACGTTGCCCACGGCGCCGGCGCCTATATCTGCGGCGAGGAAACCGCGCTGCTCGAAAGCCTCGAAGGCAAGAAGGGCCAGCCGCGCCTCAAGCCGCCGTTCCCGGCCAATGTCGGTCTCTATGGCTGCCCGACCACGGTGAACAATGTCGAGTCCATCGCGGTGGCGCCGGATATTTTGCGCCGCGGCGCCTCGTGGTTCTCCTCGATCGGCAACCCGAACAATGTCGGCACAAAGCTGTTCTGCATTTCCGGCCATGTGAACAAGCCCTGCAACGTCGAAGAGGCGATGGGCATTCCGTTCCGCGAACTGATCGACAAGCACTGCGGCGGCGTTCGCGGCGGCTGGGACAACCTCAAGGCCGTCATCCCCGGCGGCTCGTCGGTGCGCATGGTGCCGGCGGCGCAGATCATCGATACGCCGATGGAATTCGACTCGCTGTCGAAGCTGCGCTCCGGTCTCGGCACCGCCGCCGTGATCGTGATGGACAAGTCGACCGACCTCATCAAGGCGATCGCGCGCATCTCGTATTTCTACAAGCACGAGAGCTGCGGCCAGTGCACGCCGTGTCGTGAGGGCACCGGCTGGATGTGGCGCGTGATGACGCGCATGGCCGAAGGCCGCGCTCAGAAGCGCGAGATCGACATGCTGCTCGACGTCACCAAGCAGATCGAAGGCCACACCATCTGCGCGCTCGGCGATGCCGCGGCCTGGCCGATCCAGGGCCTGATCGCGCATTTCCGTCACGAAATCGAAGAGCGGATCGACCAGTATTCGGCCAATCCGCACTCTGAACCCGTTCTGGTCGCGGCGGAGTAGATATGACCGGCGCTCGCCACCTTGCCCAGTTCAACATCGCGCGGATCAAGTATCCGCTCGATGATGCGCGCATGGCCGAGTTCGTCGGCAATGTCGATCGCATCAACGGACTGGCCGAGCGGGTCGAGGGCTTTGTCTGGCGCCTCAAGGGCGACAGCGGCAACGCGATGGACATGGGCGTGCACGGCGACAAGCGCGTGCTGCCGAACCTGACCGTCTGGGAAAATGTCGAGGCGCTCGAGCGCTTCGTCTGGAAGACATTGCACCATCGCTTCTACCAGAAGCGCGAAGAGTGGTTCGAGCACATCGAGGTCACCAATGCGATGTGGTGGGTCGATGTCGGCGCGCGTCCGTCGCTGGACGAGGGCATCGCGCGGCTCGATCACCTGACACAGAACGGACCGACCGACTTCGCCTTCGGCTGGCAACAGATCGCGGGCGCTCAACATTGGAAAACGGCGCGCTGCCCGGCGCCGAGCGAGCATGCGGCATGACGAAAGTTATCATCGACGGCCAGGAAATCGACGTGCCGCCGGAGTACACGCTGCTCCAGGCGTGCGAAGCGGCAGGCGCGGAAATCCCGCGCTTCTGCTTCCATGAGCGGCTGTCGATCGCCGGCAACTGCCGCATGTGCCTGATCGAGGTAAAGGGCGGCCCGCCGAAACCGGTCGCCTCCTGCGCCCAGAACGTTCGCGACCTGCGGCCCGGCCCCAATGGCGAGCCGCCGGTGATGTTCACCAAGTCGCCGATGGTGAAGAAGGCGCGCGAAGGCGTGATGGAGTTTCTGCTGATCAACCATCCGCTCGATTGCCCGATCTGCGATCAGGGCGGCGAGTGCGATCTGCAGGACCAGGCCATGGCCTACGGCGTCGATCACACGCGCTATCACGAGAACAAGCGCGCGGTCGAAGACAAGTACATCGGCGCGCTGGTCAAGACGTCGATGAACCGCTGCATCCAGTGCACGCGCTGCATCCGCTTCTCGGCGGAAGTCGCCGGCGTGTCGGAGCTCGGCGCCATCGGCCGCGGCGAGGATATGGAGATCACGACCTATCTCGAAGCGGCGATGACCTCCGAACTACAGTCGAACGTGGTCGATCTGTGCCCGGTCGGCGCGCTGACCTCGAAGCCTTATGCCTTCACGGCGCGGCCGTGGGAATTGTCGAAGACGCCGTCGATCGACGTCATGGACGCGCTCGGCTCGGCCATCCGCGTCGATGCGCGCGGCCGCGAGGTGATGCGCATCCTGCCGCGCACGAATGACGACATCAACGAAGAGTGGATCTCCGACAAGACGCGCCATGTCGTCGACGGCCTGCGCACGCAGCGTCTCGACCAGCCTTATGTGCGTGAAAACGGCCGCCTGCGTCCGGCGACGTGGAAGGAAGCTTTCGCCGTGATCGCGACGAAAATGCGCGGCGCTTCGCCGTCGCGTATCGGCGCGCTGGCCGGTCAGTTGGCGGGCGTCGAGGAGATGTTCGCGCTCAAGGGCCTGATGACGGCGCTGGGCTCCAAGAACATCGACGCGCGCTACCCGGGCTCACCGCTGCATCCCAAGCACGGCCGCGCCAGCTACATCTTCAATTCGACCATCGCCGGCATCGATCAGGCCGACGCGATCATGCTGATCGGCACCAATCCGCGCAAGGAAGCGCCGGTGCTGAACGCGCGTATCCGCAAGCGCTGGCGCCAGGGCAACCTGCTGGTCGGCGTCGTCGGCGAACAGGCCGATCTGACCTACACCTACACCTATCTCGGAGCCGGTCCGGATAGCCTCGCGCCTTTGATCGACCACGCCCCGGCGAAAGCTCAGAAGCCGATGTTCATCATCGGCCAGGGCGCACTCAATCGTCCCGATGGCGCGGCAATCCTGGCGCAGGCCACGAAGGCGGCGAAGTCGCTCGGCGTGATCAAGGACGGCTGGAACGGCTTCAACATCCTGCACAGCGAAGCGAGCCTCGTCGGCGCGCTCGATATCGGCTTCGTGCCGGGTGAGGGCGGGCTCGATACCGGCGCCATGCTCAAGGCCGATGCGCTGGACGTCCTGTTTCTGCTCGGCGTCGATGAAGTCGACGTGCCGGCCGGGGCCTTCGTCGTTTATGTCGGCACCCACGGCGATCGCGGCGCGCACCGCGCCGATGTCATTCTGCCGGGCGCGGCCTATACCGAGAAGTCGGCGACTTACGTCAACACCGAAGGCCGCGTGCAGCTGACCACCCGCGCCGGTTTCCCGCCGGGCGATGCCCGCGAGGACTGGGCGATCCTGCGCGCCCTGTCGGAGGCGCTCGGCGCCAGGCTGCCTTATGACTCGCTGCTCGGTCTGCGGCAGGCGCTGTATGCCGCGCATCCGCACCTGGCCCGCATCGACCAGATCGCGCCGGGCGAGGCGGCCAGCATCGACAAGCTGACGTCGCTCGGCGGCACGGCGGAGAAATCGGCGCTGGTGTCGCCGGTGTCGGACTTCTATTTCACCAATCCGATCGCGCGCGCCTCGGCCGTCATGGCCGAGTGCTCGGCGCTCGCCAAATCAGCGGCTGGCAAGCCGGCGCTGACGGCGGCGGAGTAGGGATACGGGATCATGGACTTCTTCTGGACCACGCTCTGGCCGCTGATCATCATCCTGGCGCAGTCGCTGCTGCTGCTGGTCGTGCTGCTCGTCGGCATTGCCTACATCCTGCTGGCTGACCGCAAGATCTGGGCGGCGGTGCAGATGCGCCGCGGCCCGAATGTGGTCGGTCCGTGGGGCCTGCTGCAGTCCTTCGCCGATCTCCTCAAATTCATCGTCAAGGAGCCGGTCATTCCGGCGGGGTCCAACAAGGGCGTGTTCTTGCTGGCGCCGCTGGTCACCTGCGTGCTGGCGCTCGCCGGCTGGGCCGTCATCCCCGTCAATCTCGGCTGGGCCATCGCCGACATCAATGTCGGCGTGCTCTACATTTTCGCGATCTCGTCGCTCGGCGTCTACGGCATCATCATGGCCGGCTGGGCATCGAACTCGAAATATCCATTCCTCGCCGCGTTGCGCTCCGCCGCGCAGATGGTTTCCTACGAAGTCTCGATCGGCTTCGTCATCATCACCGTGCTGCTGTGCGCCGGCTCGCTGAACCTGACCAAGATCGTCGAGGCGCAGAACGGCCCCTACGGCCTGTTCTCCTGGTACTGGCTGCCGCTGTTTCCGATGTTCATCGTTTTCTTCGTCTCGGCTTTGGCGGAAACCAACCGGCCACCGTTCGATCTGGTCGAGGCGGAATCGGAACTGGTCGCGGGCTTCATGGTCGAATACGGCTCGTCGCCTTACATGATGTTCATGCTCGGCGAATACGTGGCCATCGCCACGATGTGCGCCATGGGCACCATCCTGTTCCTTGGCGGCTGGCTGCCGCCGGTGCCTTACGCGCCCTTCACCTGGGTGCCTGGCGTCATCTGGTTCGTGCTGAAAGCGCTGTTCCTCTTCTTCGGGTTCGCGATGGCGAAGGCGATTGTGCCGCGCTACCGCTACGACCAGTTGATGCGTCTGGGCTGGAAAGTGTTTCTGCCCCTGTCGCTGGCGATGGTCGTCATCGTCGCGGGCTTCCTGCAATACGGCCATCTGGCCAAAGCTGCGATCAAGTGAGGGCGCGATGAGGTTAGTCGGCGCGGCCAAAGCACTGTTTCTCTGGGAGTTCGTCGTCGGCACCGTGCTGGCGATGCGCTACTTCTTCGCCCCCAAGGCGACGCTGAATTATCCCTTCGAGAAGGGGCCGATCTCGCCGCGCTTCCGCGGCGAGCATGCGCTGCGCCGCTATCCGAACGGCGAGGAACGCTGCATTGCCTGCAAGCTGTGCGAGGCGATCTGCCCGGCGCAGGCCATCACCATCGAGGCCGGCCCGCGCCGCAATGACGGCACCCGCCGCACCACGCGCTACGACATCGATATGGTGAAGTGCATCTATTGCGGTCTTTGCCAGGAAGCCTGCCCGGTGGACGCCATCGTCGAGGGTCCGAACTTCGAGTTCGCCACCGAGACGCGCGAAGAGCTGTACTACGACAAGGAGCGTCTGCTCGCGAATGGCGACCGCTGGGAGCGGGAGATCGCCAAGAACATCGCGCTCGACGCGCCGTATAGGTAAGCCGATGAACGCCGTCGCCGTATTCTTCTATCTCTTTGCCTGCGTTCTCGTCGCGAGCGCCTTCATGGTGATCGCTTCGAAGAACCCGGTGCATTCGGTGCTGTACCTCATCCTCGCCTTCGTCAACGCGGCGGGCCTGTTCGTGATGATGGGCGCCGAGTTCCTGGCGATGATCCTGATCGTCGTCTATGTCGGCGCCGTGGCGGTGCTGTTCCTGTTCGTGGTCATGATGCTCGACGTCGATTTCGCCGAGCTCAAGCAGGGCGTGCTGCAGTACCTGCCGATCGGCATGGTGATCGGCGGCATCTTCCTTGCCGAGATTCTGTTGGTGGTCGGCACCTGGGCGATTGCCCCGGAGACCAAGGGCGCCATCACGGCGCCAATCCCGGCCGGCGTCACCAACACCGAGGCCATCGGCCTCGTGCTCTATACGAAGTATGTCTACTTCTTCCAGATTTCGGGACTGATCCTGCTGGTCGCGATGATCGGCGCCATCGTCCTCACGCTCCGTCACAAGGAGCGGGTCAAGCGCCAGTCGATCGCCGATCAGGTCGCGCGCACGCCGGCCATGGCGATGAAGGTCGTCAAGGTGAAGACCGGGCAGGGGCTCGGCTCCAACGAAATCTCCAGCAAGGACGCGGGGAGCGCGGCATGACCATCGGCCTCGGTCACTATCTGTCGGTTGCCGCGATCCTGTTCACGCTCGGCATCTTCGGCATCTTCCTGAACCGCAAGAACGTCATCATCATCCTGATGTCGATCGAGCTCATTCTGTTGGCGGTCAACATCAACCTGGTGGCGTTCTCGACCCATCTCGGCGATATCACCGGGCAGGTCTTCGCGCTGCTGGTGCTCACGGTCGCCGCTGCCGAAGCCGCCATTGGCCTCGCCATTCTCGTGGTCTTCTTCCGCAACCGCGGCACCATCGCGGTTGAGGACATTAATATGATGAAGGGCTGAGCCTCCTCATGTATCAGGCGATTGTCTTTCTTCCGCTGCTCGGGGCCATTCTTGCCGGCCTGATCGCGCTGCTTGGCGCGCGCGCCCGTTTCCCGGGCGAAGCACCGCCGCCGGGCGTCGAGGACGAGGGTACCGCGTCGCATGCGCATCATGCGCATGCTCACGATCATGCGCATGACCACGGCCATGGCACCCATGGCCACGACGATCACGGCCATGGCCCGGTCGAGCCGGCCGCGGCCGGCTCGCGTACGGCCGAACTGATCACGACGACGCTTCTGGTGGTGTCGGCGATCCTGTCCTGGATCGCGCTGGTTCAGGTCGGTTTCAACGGGGCGGATGTCCGCGTCCCGATCATGGACTGGATGATTTCTGGCAACCTGCGCGTCGAGTGGGCGCTGCGCATCGATACGCTGACTGCCGTGATGCTGGTCGTCGTCAACACCGTGTCGGCGCTCGTGCACCTGTACTCGATCGGCTACATGCACGAGGAGCCGTACCGGCCGCGCTTCTTCGCCTACCTGTCGCTGTTCACCTTCGCCATGCTGATGCTGGTGACTGCTGACAACCTGCTGCAGATGTTCTTCGGCTGGGAAGGCGTGGGTCTCGCCAGCTACCTGCTGATCGGCTTCTGGTATTACAAGCCGGAGGCTAATGCGGCCGCCATCAAGGCCTTCGTCGTCAACCGCGTCGGCGATTTCGGTTTCCTCATCGGCATCTTCGCGCTGTTCATGATGACCGGCGCCGTGGATTTCGACACCATCTTCGCCCAGGCTCCGACGCTGGCGGGCAAGACCATCAACTTCTTCGGCTGGCACGCCGATGCGCTGACCCTGATCTGCCTGTTCCTGTTCATGGGCGCGATGGGCAAGTCGGCGCAGTTCCTGCTGCACACCTGGCTGCCCGACGCCATGGAAGGCCCGACGCCGGTCTCCGCGCTGATCCACGCCGCGACCATGGTGACGGCCGGCGTGTTCATGGTGGCGCGCATGTCGCCGCTGTTCGAGCTTGCGCCGAACGCGCAGACCGTCGTGACCTTCATCGGCGCGACCACGGCGATCTTCGCCGCCACGATCGGCCTGGTGCAGAACGACATCAAGCGCATCGTCGCTTACTCGACCTGTTCGCAGCTCGGCTACATGTTCGTGGCGCTGGGCGTCGGCGGCTACTCGATCGCCATGTTCCACCTGTTCACGCACGCCTTCTTCAAGGCGCTGCTGTTCCTCGGCGCCGGCTCGGTCATCCACGCGATGCATCACGAGCAGGACATCCGCAACATGGGCGGGCTCAAGGAGCGCATCCCGTTCACCTATATCGTGATGCTGATCGGCACCTTGGCGCTGACCGGATTCCCGCTGACCGCCGGCTATTTCTCCAAGGATGCCATTATCGAAGCCGCTTTCGTCGGCAAGAACCCGATGGCGCTCTATGCCTTCGTTTGCACCGTCGCCGCCGCGTTGCTGACCTCGTTCTATTCCTGGCGCCTGGTGTTCAAGACCTTCCACGGCAAGCCGCATGACGTGAAGCACTGGAAGGAAGCGCACGAGAGCCCGATGGTGATGTTGATCCCGCTCGCCGTGCTGGCGGCGGGCTCGTTCCTGGCCGGTCTGCCGTTCAAGGAAATCTTCGCCGGCCACGGTGTCGAGCATTTCTTCCGCGAGGCGCTCAAGTTCGGCCCGAACAACCGCATCCTCGAGGAAATCCACCACATCCCGACGCACATCGCGCTGCTGCCGACGGTGATGATGGTGATCGGCTTCGCGATCGCCTGGCAGTTCTATATCCGCCGCCCGGACATTCCGGTCGAACTCGCGCGGCAGCACGAGGCGCTCTACAAGTTCCTACTCAACAAGTGGTACTTCGACGAACTGTACGACGTCATCTTCGTGCGTCCGGCCAAGTGGATCGGCCGTCAGTTGTGGAAGAAGGGCGACGGCTGGCTCATCGACGGCTTCGGCCCGGACGGGGTCTCGGCCCGCGTGCTCGACGTCACCCGCAACGTGGTGCGGCTGCAGAGCGGCTATCTCTATCACTACGCCTTCGCCATGCTGATCGGCGCGGCGCTGTTCATCACCTGGTTCATGTTCTCGGCGGGGATCCACTAAAATGGCTTGGCCCGTCCTCTCCGTCGTCACCTTCCTGCCGATCCTCGGCGCGCTGCTCGTGCTTGTCATGGCGCGCGGCAACGGCCCGATCGCCAAGGGCACCGCGCGCTGGATCGCGCTGTGGACCACGACCATCACCTTCGCGGTGTCGCTGGTGCTGGTGCGCGGCTTCGATCCGTCGTCGCCGGAATTCCAGTTCACCGAGAAACACGACTGGCTCGGCGTCGCCTCCTATCACATGGGCGTCGACGGCATTTCGCTGCCCTTCGTCATCCTGACCACGGCGCTGATGCCGATCTGTATCCTGGCGAGCTGGACCTCCGTTCAGCGCCGCGTGAAGGAGTACATGATTGCCTTCCTGGTGCTGGAAGCGCTGATGATCGGCACCTTCGCCGCGCTCGATCTGGTGCTGTTCTATCTGTTCTTCGAGGGCGGCCTGATCCCGATGTTCCTCATCATCGGCATCTGGGGCGGTCCGCGCCGCGTCTATGCGAGCTTCAAGTTCTTCCTCTACACCTTCGCCGGTTCGGTGCTGATGCTGCTCGCCATCATGGCGATGTACTGGCAGGCGGGCACCACCGACATCCCGACGCTCCTGCGTCACGGTTTCCCGGCGGGGCTGCAATACTGGGCATGGCTGGCCTTCTTTGCCTCCTTCGCGGTGAAGATGCCGATGTGGCCGGTGCACACCTGGCTGCCGGACGCGCACGTCGAGGCGCCGACCGCGGGCTCGGTTATCCTGGCCGCGATCCTCTTGAAGATGGGCGGCTACGGCTTCCTGCGCTTCTCGCTGCCGATGTTCCCGATCGCGTCCGACTACTTCGCGCCGCTGGTCTGGACCATGTCGGTCATCGCCATCGTCTACACCTCGCTGGTGGCGTTGATGCAGGAGGACATCAAGAAGCTGATCGCTTACTCCTCGGTCGCGCACATGGGCTACGTCACCATGGGCATCTTCGCCGCCAACCAGCAGGGCGTTGCCGGTGCGGTGTTCCAGATGATCTCGCACGGCGTCGTCTCCGGCGCGCTCTTCCTCTGCGTCGGCGTCATCTATGACCGCATGCACACCCGCGAGATCGCGTTCTACGGCGGCCTCGCGCATCGCATGCCGGTGTTCGCCTTCGTGTTCATGGTCTTCACCATGGCCAATGTCGGCTTGCCGGGCACGTCCGGCTTCGTCGGCGAATTCCTGACCCTGATCGGCACCTTCAAGGCCAATATCCCGGTCGCAACTTTGGCGACGCTCGGCGTCATCCTGTCGGCGGCCTATGCGCTGTGGCTGTTCCGCAAGGTTACGTTCGGCACGCTCAAGCCGGCGGTCGAAGGCATCCGCGACATGGGCCTGCGCGAGGCCGTGATCTTCGCGCCGCTGGTCGTGCTCGCCATCCTGTTCGGCGTCGCGCCCAAGCCCGTGCTCGATATGTCGTCGGCCTCGATCGCCCATATGCTCGATGGTTACGGCAAGGCTGTGAAGACCGCCAAGGAAGAGGGCACCAAGGCGACGGCTGCGAAAGCGGCGGCCCTTGAGAACAGCGTTACCCCGGTGAGCGCCACGCGATGAACACGATCACTTCCATAAACGCGCTGCAGCCGATCTTCCCGGAGATCGTGCTTGCGGTCGGCGCCATGGCGCTGCTGATGCTCTCGGTGTTCGCTGGCGAGCGCTCCGCGCGCTTCGTCAACACGCTCTGCATCCTGCTGCTGATCGGCATCGGCGCGCTGATCGTCTGGCTGCCCGCGGGCCGCGCCACCTTGTTTGGCGGCAGCTTCGTCATCGACGACTTCGCGCGCTTCCTCAAGCTGTTGACGCTCGCCGGTTCTGCCGGCACGTTGATCCTGTCGCTGGATTATCTCACCAAGGAAAACCTGCAGAAGGCGGAGTACGGCGTGCTCGTTCTGCTCGCCACCCTCGGCATGATGGTGCTGATCTCGGCGAACGACCTGATCGCGCTCTATCTCGGCCTCGAGCTGATGAGCTTGCCGCTTTATGTTATCGCCTCGTCGAACCGCGACAACGCCAAGTCGACAGAAGCGGGCTTGAAGTATTTCGTGCTGGGTGCGCTGTCGTCGGGCATGCTGCTCTACGGCGCCTCGCTGATCTATGGCTTCACCGGCACCGTGAATTTCGCCGGCATCGCCAAGGCGGCGCAGGGCGGGGCCAGCCTCGGCCTGATCTTCGGCATCGTGTTTCTGTTCGCCGGCTTCTGCTTCAAGATCTCGGCCGTGCCGTTCCACATGTGGACGCCGGACGTCTATGAAGGCGCGCCGACTCCGGTGACGGCCTTCTTCGCCGCTGCGCCCAAGGTCGCCGGCATTGCCATCTTCGTGCGCGCCACCATTGTCGCGTTTCCTGGCGTCACCCATTCCTGGCAGCAGATCGTGGTGTTCGTCGCCATCGCCTCGATGGCGCTCGGCGCCTTCGCCGCCATCGGCCAGAAGAACATCAAGCGCCTGATGGCCTATTCGTCGATCGGCCATATGGGCTTTGCCCTGGTTGGTCTGGCCGCCGGCACCGCCGAAGGCGTGCAGGGCGTTCTCATTTACATGGCGATCTATGTCGGCATGACGCTCGGCACCTTCGCCTGCATCCTGGCGATGCGCCGCGATGGGGTCGCCGTCGAGAACATCAGCGATCTTGCCGGCCTGTCGCGCACCAAGCCGGCCATGGCTTTCATGTTCGCGATGCTGCTGTTCTCGCTCGCCGGCGTGCCGCCGCTGGCCGGCTTCTTCGGCAAGTTCTACGTCTTCCTCGCCGCCGTGAATGCAGGGCTGTTCACGCTCGCCGTGCTCGGCGTGCTGTCGAGTGTCGTGGGCGCGTTCTACTATTTGGCGATCGTCAAGGTGATGTATTTCGACCAGCCGGCGCCGGCGTTCCAGCGTATGCCGGCTCTGGTGGGCCTGATGCTCGCCGTGTTCGGCACGCTCAATATCGTCTTCTTCCTGTATCCGGGCCCGCTGGTCGGCGCGGCGACGGCAGCGGCGAAGTCGCTATTCTGAGGGGCACGGCTTAGAGGCGGGTGGCCCCATCCGCCGCTCATTCCCGCGAAAGCGGGAATCCAGTTGAAGAATCTGGGTCCCCGCCTTCGCGGGGACGAGCGGAGAAAAAAGATCGGAGCGCAGGCGCTGAGTCCTGCCGCTCAATTGAATGAACCGCGAAGCCACGGACCTGGCGGGGGTCCGGCACATAGCTTTTGACAGTCTCGGCTCCACCAATGCCGAAGCGCTGGCACGTGCGCGTGCCGGCGAACGCGGCCCGTTGTGGATCACCGCCGCTGTGCAAGAGACTGGCCGCGGCCGCCGCGGCCGCGAATGGAGCTCCCCAGCCGGCAATCTCTATTCCTCGCTGCTTCTGACCGAGCCCGCGCCGCAGGCGATCGCCGCGCAACTCTCGTTCGTGGCCGCGCTGGCGCTGCATGACGCGGTCGCCGAATGCGCGCCGCAGCTGGGCCCGCTCCTGACGGTGAAATGGCCCAATGACGTGTTGCTCGGCGGCGCCAAGATCGCCGGTATCCTGATCGAGGCCGAGAGTGGGCCACCTTTCGCCGCCGTCATCGGCATGGGCGTCAATTGCGCCAGCCACCCGGAAGACACGGCCTGGCCGGCGACTGACCTGAAAACGGCAGGCGCTCATGTGACGCCGGAAGCGCTGCTGCGCGCGCTGGCGGCGGCGATCGAGAGGCGCCTTTCGCAATGGGATCGCGGGCAGGGCTTCGCGCCCATCCGCAGCGCCTGGCTCAAGCGCGCCGCGGGCCTCGGGCAGGATATCCGGGTGCGTCTGCCGGAGCGCGAGTTTTCGGGAATTTTCGACGGCCTCGACGAGGCCGGAAGGCTTCTGGTGCGCGGCGAGGATGGCATCACCGCCGTCACCGCCGGCGAAGTATTTGGTATCGGCAACGTATGATATCGGCGCTGCAATATACTCCGTTCGTTCCCGCGAAAGCGGGAACCCATGGCCATGCACTCAAACGCCGTTCTGGGTCCCCGCTTTCGCGGGGGCGAACGGGTGACGGATTCAAGCAAGCATGAACAACCAACGACAAGACAATTCAAAAAACGATTTAGTCTACGCGCCGCTCGGCGGTGTCGGCGAAATCGGCATGAACCTGTCGGTTTACGGCCTGGGCAATGACCACAAGCGGACCTGGCTGGCGGTCGATCTCGGCGTTTCCTTCGCGCAGGAAGAACACCTGCCGGGCGTCGATCTGATCCTGCCCGACATCGGCTACCTCGTCTCCGAGCGCAAGAACCTCGCCGGCATCGTCATCACCCACGCGCATGAGGATCACTTCGGCGCGCTGCTCGATCTGTGGCCCAAGCTGAAATGCCCGGTCTATGCGACGCCCTTCACGGCCGCGCTGCTGGAAAGCAAGCGCGCGGGCGAGGCGGGTGTCGCCGATATTCCGGTGACCATCGTGCGGCCCGGCAGCCGCTTCAATGTCGGCCCGTTCGACGTCGAGATGGTGGCGATGGCGCATTCCATTCCGGAGGCCACCGCGCTCATTATCCGCACGGCCGCCGGCACCGTGCTGCACACCGGTGACTGGAAGATCGACAAGACGCCAATGCTCGGGCCCGGCACCGATGAGGCGAAACTGCGCGCGCTCGGCGAGGAGGGTTGTCTCGCTGTCGTCGGCGACTCGACCAATGCGGTGCGTGACGGCATCTCGCCGTCGGAAACCGACGTCGCCAAAACGATCGCCGGGTTGATCAGGGACGCCAAAGGCCGTGTCGCCGTGACGACGTTTGCCTCCAATGTCGAACGCCTGCGCAGCGTTGCGCTGGCGGCCGCCGAGGTCGGCCGCGAAGTGGTCGTGGTCGGCCGCGCCATGGACCGCACCGTCTCGATCGCGCGCGAACTCGGCATGCTTGATGGCATCAAGCCTTTCCGGTCCACAGAGGCCTATGGCTACCTGCCGCCGGACAAGGTCGTCGCGCTGTGCACCGGCAGCCAGGGCGAGCCGCGTGCGGCGCTGGCGCGCATTGCCGAGGATCAGCATCCCGACGTCACCTTGTCGCGCGGCGACACTGTGATCTTCTCGGCGCGCACCATTCCCGGCAACGAGAAGGAGGTCGGCCGCATCATCAACGGCCTGATCGACCAGGGCATCGAGGTCATCACCGACCGCACCCATATGGTTCACGTTTCCGGCCATCCGCGACGCGGCGAAGTCGAGCAGTTGCTGTCTTGGGTGAAGCCGAAGATCCTGATCCCCGTGCATGGCGAGGCGCTGCATCTGTCCGAGCACGCCAAGCTTGGCCGCGCCATGGGCATTCCTGAAGTCGTGCAGTGCCGCAACGGCGATCTGGTGCGCCTCGTGGAAGGCAAGGCGTCGATCATCGATGAGGTGCCGGCCGGCCGCACCTACAAGGACGGCTATTTATTGGTGCAGGCCGACGCCCGCACCATCGCCGACCGCAAGCGGCTGGCCTTTGGCGGCGCCATTTCCGTGGCGCTGGCGGTCACCGAGCGCGGCGAGCTCGCCGCCGATCCGGAGTTCGACATGATCGGCATTCCGGAGCGCGATGCCGGCGGCGAACTGATGCACGACGCCGTGCTGGAGGCGATCGAGTCGACCTGCGAAACGCTGCCGCGCAAGCGCCGCGGCGACCCGGATGCGCTGGCCGAGGCGGTGCGGCGTGCCGTACGCTCGACCATCTCGCAGCGCTGGGGCAAGAAGCCCATGTGCCATGTGCACGTGCTGGTCGTATGATGGATCCGAACGAGAGGTAGGGGAGTTCAATGATCGGTCGTCTCAATCACGTCGCCATTGCCGTGCGCGATATTGCCAAGGCGGCGGCGGTCTATCGCGACACGCTCGGAGCGGATGTCACCGACAAGGTGGCGCAGCCGGACCATGGCGTCTTCACCGTATTCATCAATCTGCCGAACACCAAGATCGAGCTGCTTGAGCCGATGAGCGAGACGTCGCCGATCGCCAAATTCCTCGACAAGAATCCGGACGGCGGCATTCACCACGTCTGCTACGAGGTCGACGACATCATCGCCGCGCGGGACAAGCTGAAGAGCCAGGGCGCGCGCGTGCTTGGCGATGGTGAGCCGAAGATCGGCGCCCATGGCAAGCCGGTGCTGTTCCTGCACCCCAAGGATTTCTGCGGCACCCTGGTCGAGCTCGAGCAGGCTTGACGTCAATCGACTGCGTAAGGACGAAACATGACCGTCACCACCATCATCGCCATCTATGTTCTCATCTGGTGGCTGACGTTCTTTGCCGTGCTGCCGTTCGGCGTTCGTAGCCAGCATGAAAGCGGCGATTTCGTCGAGGGCACGGATCCCGGCGCGCCGGCGATCCATCGCGTCTGGATCAAGGTCTTTTATACAACCGTTGTTTCGGCGGTGATCTTCGCGGTGCTGTATTTCGTCTACGTCAACGATCTGCTGCCGCTCGAATTCCTCAAGCGCATTTCGCAGCCGCCGGTGTCGTAAGGCGCGGCACGCCTTCGCGCAAAGAAACCGTTCGCACAAAAAAAAGAGCAGGGCCGATTGCCCTGCTCGTCGTTGTATCTGTCTCTCAGCCTCGAGCCTTTTTCGGCTTTTTGATCGAAGCGGCAGCGGTTTCCGCGCCGGAGACTTCCCTCCCAAGACTTGGACCGTTTGTCGGAGCGCCGGTCTTGTTGCCGGTTATCCTTCCTCGCGGTGATCAGAATGCTAGTCGAAGGAATCAGGTGTGTCACCAGCAATCGTTGCTGCACTGCGCCAATACGACCATGGCGTCGAGAACGACCGAAGAACCGGCTCGTTCGATGGCAATCCGCACCGACCACTCGCCAGCGAATTGTATACGCAAGTTCGGGACAACCCAGGTTCCCTCGGCGTCCGCCACGGCGTCGTACGTCACCGGCGGAATTGCGCGCGCCTTCGGTTCAAGGGTCAATCGGACCTGATCGGCGGCGTAAGGCCGGTAGTCTTCGTGCCAGAGCTGGATCGTTGCCGTCGTGGTGCCGGCGCGGCCCGGATCCATGGTGAAATCGGCCATCACTTGCGAGGTGTGGATATGGACGAAAGCTGCCTCGCGATTGACCGCTGCTGAAGACGTGTGCACATGCGCGGCCGGCGGCTGGGTGCCAAGCAGGCCGACGATGACGAGGATGCCGAGGCCGAGGGCCGATTCTCCGGGCGCGGTGCCCGCGAGGCCGCGTGCGGCGCCCGGCGCCGGAAGCGCCGGCGTTAGCCGGAACCGGTTGATCGCCGCCAGCGCCAGCATGGCCGCGAACAGGGCGATTTTCAGCGCCAGCGCCCGGCCGTAGGTGGTGGCCAAGGGGGCCGCGGGCCATCCAACCAGGATTGCTGTGTTCACGATGCCGCTGGCGAGCAGGCCTGCCACGGCGATGAGGGCGACCGTCCCGAAGTGCCGCGTTACCCCGGCCGCCAAAATGGCCTGGGCAGGCGCGGCACGGCCCCACAGCAGCAGCCAGGCCAAAGCCGGCAGGGCGCCGAGCCAGGCGCCGGCGGCGACCAGATGAACCACGTCCGAGACAATGTGGATAAGTCCGGCCAGCCCGGTCCCGGCACCGGCATGGCCGGTCCAGGCAATGCTCCCGATCAGCGCCGTCGCGGCGCCCAGGGCCGCCCAGCCCGGACCTTTCCACAGCAGCAGCGCGCTTGCGACCAGCGCCAGGCCGAGCCGCAGACAGGCAATGCGGCCGAAGCGCGTGTCCAGCGCCACCGCGGCCAGGCCGCCATCGTCGAACACCGCCGCGAAGGGGACGTCGAGAATGTTGCGGGCGATCAGCAGCAGCCAGACGGCGCCGGACACGCCGGCCACCGCGAGCGCGGCCAGCGCCAGCCCGCGGAAGCCTTGCGTCAGTGCCGGGCCGCCGGTCACGTCGCGCCGCGCACGCTGCATCAGCAGCGCGAGAACGAGCGTGCCCATGGCCACCGTGCAGGCGGCAAAGTGCACGGTGCGGACGATGACCAGCGGATCGAGCAGCACGCGCGGCGTCTCGCTACGGCTTGACGGTGAAGCTGAAGGTGCCCTGCGTGCGATGCGTATCGACCGACAGGATCTTCCACGTCACCTTGTAGACGCCGGGCGGCAACGGCTTCACCTTGATCGTGAGGTTGGCCTTGTTGTCCGCCGCGACCTCGGCCTTGCCGATTTGCATGGCCGTGCCCTTGGCATCCTCGACCACGATCGAGGAGAACTTCGGCTCGACCGCTTCGGTGAACCACAGCGACACTTCCTTCGGCGCCGCGCCGCTCGAGCCGGCCGCCGGCTTGGCGTGATCGAGATGGCCGTGCGCCAGCGCCGCCACCGGCGCCAGCGCGAGCGAGCCCGCGATCAGAAGCCTTTGCAACAGATGTTTCATGGTCAGTGCGCCTTCGTCGCGGCCGGCAGCAGTTTAAGCGCCGGCGCCGGCTGGCCGAGCTTTTCGTCCGGCTTGTTCGCGGCCGGGACTTGCACCCAGCTCGTTTCGCCCTTTTCGCAGGTCTGCACCACCGGGAAATACAGCGTCGCGCCCGGCGCGAGTTCGCCGGCGATGAAGGTCTGCACGACGAATTCGTCGAAATAGGCGTCCGGAAGATTGCCGCCGGACCAGACGATTTCCTTCGGGCCTTCGGTGAACTTGGCGCCGTGCAGGAAGCTGTACGGCTTGGCGTAAGCGCCGCGCTTGACCTCGAGGGTCCAGCCCGGCTTGACCATCGGCTTCACCGAGATGACGCCTTCGGGAATCTGCACCGCGATCTTCACGGTCGCCGAACCGTCGCAGCCATGCGGCACCGTGAACACCGCCTTGTAGAACGATCCGACGGCAACTTCCTTCTTGTCGATCGTGACGTGGGCGGCGGATGGACCGGCGACGATGGTGGCGATGAGCCCGGCGATTGCGGCCGTCACTGATTTGTATCTCATGACATAACTCCTTGCTGGTTTGTGTTGTCGTCAAATGCGGTAGCGAAGCCCGGCATAGACGGAGCGCCCGTAGCCGGGGTTGAAGAGGGCCGAGGTGGCGGTCGCGGTGCCCGCGGTCATCGTTGTCGAGATGTATCGCTTGTCGAACAGGTTGCGGGCTTCGATATAGCCGGACCAGCCCGTGCCGCGGTCGAAGCCCACCTTGAAGTTCAGGAGTGCGTAAGGATCGACCGAGAGCGTGTTGGCGTTGTCGGCGTAGAAGGATTGCAGCATCCACTCGACATTGGGGCCGGCGTAGAACCCGTTCGGGTTTTTGTAGAGCACTTCGGCCTTGAGCATGTGCGGCGGCACGCCGGGCAGGCGGTTATTGCCCCAGGTGGTGTCGCCGTCGAAGCGGAAGTCGCTGTAGGTGTAGGAGACGTTGAGCCAGACGCGATCGTCCTGGGCGTGGATCGACTTGAGGATGGCAACGCCGATACCGGCTTCGACACCCTGATGCACGGTGCGGTCGGCATTGCTCACGGTGCAAAGCGCCCACGGCGCGGTCGTCAGGCACTGCAGCTCATTCTTGAGCCGCGCGTGATAGACCGACAGGTCCCAGGTGAAATCGGGCCGGCGTCCGCGCGTGCCGATTTCATAGGTGGTCGCCGTTTGCGCATCGACATTGGTGCTGGCCGGCGCCGCGAAGGTGTTGGTGTCGAAGGTCGGCACCTCTGCACTGCGCGAGATGTTGCCATAGACCTGCCAGGCCGGATCGACATCCCACAGCAGGCCCACTTTCGGGCTGAAGATGTCGTAGACGCGGCGGCCGGACTGGTCGCCGTCGGCGAGGAACCGATCTTCGCGGTCGCGCACCGCGTGCAGGAACTGACCGCCAAGCACGACGGCAACGTCCCTGAGGAAGTAGAACGAATTCTCGGCGTAGATGGAATAGTTCTGCGACTTGTCGAGCGTCGAGAATGAAAGCGCGCCTTTGGTCGCGTTACCGATATTGGCGTATTCCTTGTAATCCATCGTGCCGACGAGCGCGTTGACGCCAACGACGAGACGATTGCGATGGCCGCCGATATCGCGGTCGTCGGTGGCGCGGGCAAAGCCGCCATAGTCGGCCACGGTGAAGTCGAGATAACGGAAGATCGGGTGATCGACGTGGCGCTGGTGCGTGTAGACGCCGACGTCCACCGTGGTCGCGTCGAAGCGCAAAGTCGTCTTGTTGGCGATGCGGATCGAGTCGATGTTGCGCTGCTGGTCGCCTGCGACGAAGGCGGGATCGGCGCTTTTTGGCGCGTTCAAGGCCGTCGCCTTGTCGAGTTCGCCGGGCAGGCGCTGACGCCATGAGTTGGCGTTTACATAGAAGCGCGTCTCGGCGTTTGGCGAGAAGCGGTAGCCGAAGTTGGAATTGAGCCGCTCGATGTGGCCGTTGCTGTGGTCGCGGTAGCCGTCCTCGCGCTGCGCCGAGCCATTGATGTAGTAATCGTACTGGCCGTAGACGCCGGCGGTGCTCGCCGCGCCTTTGACGTAGCCGAAACTGCCGGTATCAAAGCGCGCGTCGAATTTCGGGGCGTCGCGGCCGGTCGGCATCACGAAGTTGATGGCGCCGCCCAGTGCATTGGCGCCGTAGCGCAGCGCGTTGGCGCCCTTGTAGACCTCGACATAGCGGTAGGCGGTCGGGTCGATCTCGAACACGTCGAACAGGCCGTCAGACGAGTTGATCGGAATGCCGTCGATCGACAGGTTGATGCCGCGGTTGCCGTAGTTGCGCGTCAGGCCCGAGCCGCGGATCGACAGGCGGTTGTCGATGTTCGATTTGGGCTGTGCGATGACGCCGGGCACCCAGCCGACGATGTCCTTGACCGTATGCGCCGGCCCGTCCTTGAACGCGGTGTCCGGCACGATCTCGACGCCGCCGGGCGTTTGCTCGATCTCGCGCCGTGCGCGCTCGACGGTTGGCGTGACAAGCGAGGCATTGGCGTCGCCCTGCACGACGACCTGGGGCAATTGAACAGTGGATTGGGCATGGGCAGGCGAAGCCAGCGCGATCGCGCACAGCGACGCGCAGCCGAGCCAACGGCTGGTGGGCATAATTCCGGTCCTTATTCACAAACGATGAGCGTGCGGCGCTAATGGCCGCGTGACGTTCAGCCGTTGTGGGACGGGGGACCGCGGGCGAGACTGGGAGAGAAATCGACGCTGGTGGTGCGCGCGCCGTCGGATGGCTGCAAGACGCGCAGCAGGCGGCCGGGCTCGAGAATGCCGGCGAGGATGCTATCGACGCCGGTCGAGGATGACGGCGTGGCGCTGCACAGGCTGCAATGATCGCAGGCCTTGCTTGGCTTGGCCGGCTGTCCGTCCTGTGTTGCGTCGGCCGTCTGGTCGGCGGACTGCGCGAGGCTGTGACAGATGGCGGAGAGGGGATCGAACGAGGCGGCGGCGGGAACGGGAGCCAATGCGGCCCAGAGAATCGTGTTCAGCGCGATGACGTACATCGCGAGAACCGATATCAACTGACGCCACCCCAGACGCATTCCGATACTCCTTGCCGATTCACCTATCATTAACTTTTGGCCGTTGCCAGCCCTCAGATGCCGCAGGAGATGGGGGCCGGAGGCGGCGGCAAGATCCGAGCCTCGATGTTTAATGAGCGGTTAACCGTCCGGCCCTTATCGTAAACACATCCTAAACGGCGCCCTGACTCGGCCTTCCGGGTTCAAAGAGGCGGCGGGGCGATAGCGGGGTCAGACGGATGTGCGGATTTGCTGTAGCGGTCGGTTGGCCTGACGCCGAACTCACGGTTGCGCGTCTGATCGACGGCATCCTCCATCGCGGCGATATCACCGATCCCTTGTTCACGCCGTTCTCCAACGTGGCGATGTGCACGCGGCGTTTGCGCATCGTCGATGCCGAACATGGCATCCAGCCGCAGATCTCGTTCTTCGGTCGCCTTGCGGTTTCCTATAACGGCGAGATCTACAATCACGTCGAGCTGCGCCAGGAACTGGAGGAGATGGGCGTCGGTTTCCGTACCGAGTCCGACACCGAGGTTCTGGCCAACGCGCTGCAGGTTTGGGGCCATCGGGCGCTCGAGCGCCTCAACGGCATGTATGCCTTTGTCGCCGTCGATCTGGTGAGCGGCGAGTTTCTCGCCGCGCGCGATCCGTTCGGCGTCAAGCCGCTCTATGTCATGCAGCAGGGGACGAGCTTCCTGTTCTGCTCGGAGATGAAGCCGCTACTGGACGTCGTCGCGGTGGGCGACGTGATGCTGTTGCCGCCGGGTTATGCGATGTCCCGCAAATCTGTGGCGCGCTATCGCTCGCCGGTCTGGCCGCGTACCGATGTGCCGGTCGAGGGCTCGGCCTTTGCGCTCGATGATATTCTGCGCGGCGCCGTCGAGCGCCGCATTCCGCCGGGCCTGCCGGTTGCGACCTGGTTCTCGGGCGGCATCGATTCAACGCTGGTCGCGCATTATACCCGCCAGTTGCGCGCGCAGGCGCCGGGCTATTTCGTCGGCGGGCCGGATGCGCCCGACTATCGCTTTGCCGAGGCCTATGCCGAAAAGACCGGTTACGACCTGCGCGTCGTGCCGTTCGACACGCAGAGCGTGGAAGCTTTCGCTGCGATCGATGATGTGGTTACCGCGACGGAATCCTTCGAGCCGAACCTGATCCGCAGCGCGCTGGCGTCGCTCGAGGCCAGCAAGGCCATGCACCGTGACGGCTTCCGCGTCGGCCTGTGCGGGGAGGGCGCCGATGAGTTGTTCGCCGGCTATGCTCCGCTCGAGATCGCCTTTCACGAAAGCCCCGCCGATGGCGCACAATGCCGCGACGAATGTCTGTCGCTGATGCACCGCGTCAGCCTGCAGCGCGTCGATCGCTGTTCGATGCGGCATTCGCTGGAAATGCGCGAGCCGTTCCTCGACCCGACTGTCGTGAATTACGCGCTCGGTCTTGCGCCGGATGCGTTGGTGCGTGCGGTCGATGGCCTGCCGACCGGCAAGATGCCGCTTCGCGAATTGTACGATCTCTATCCGGACGAGTTGCCGGCGGTCATCCGCGACCGCGCCAAGGTCGCATTCGGCGAGGGCGCGGGCCTCGACCCGGGCCGGCACGGCTGGATGAGCCGTTTCGAGGACGTCTACTCGGATAGCGACCTTCGCGACGGCCAGCAGGAATTTGCGGCTTTCAAGGTGCAGTCCAAGGAAGAGCTCTATTACCTGCGGCGACTGTCCAAGGTGATCGACGTGGCCCGTGTGCCGCATCTGACCGACCGGGCGTGGATTTCCTTCCCGGTGGTTCAGCACCTCGAAAAGCTCAAGGCCTACGCGCATTTCAGTTTGTGAAGCCCGAAGCCTGCGCTGTTCTTACCCTCCCTCCGCGAAGCGGTGGGGAGGGTCGGTTTTGCGTCGCTTATGCGATGCAAAACCGGGGTGGGGGGCATGGGGAGGTCGAACTTCGTCGAAGTCGCATTCCCCCCACCCCTGACCCCTCCCCACCACTCGCGTTGCTCGCGGGGGGAGGGGAATCCGCCACCCTTGTCTTTTCCGCCCCGATCCGCTTTCACTTTCCTCCCTGAATCCCTCGAAAAGCCGGCTCCGAACCCATGCGCCTGTCCCGCTATTTCCTGCCCACGCTCCGCGAACCGCCCCGCGAGGCCGAGATCGTCTCGCACCGCCTGATGCTGCGCGCCGGCATGATGCGCCAGGAAGCGGCCGGCATTTACGCCTTCCTGCCGCTCGGGCTGCGGGTGTTGCGCAAGATCGAGCAGATCGTGCGCGAGGAGCAGGACCGCTCCGGCGCCATCGAACTCCTGATGCCGACCATCCAGTCCGCCGATCTGTGGCGCGAGAGCGGCCGCTACGACGCCTACGGCAAGGAGATGCTGCGCATTCAGGACCGCCACGAGCGCGAGATGCTCTACGGCCCGACCAACGAGGAAATGATCACGGAGATCTTCCGCGCCTCGGTGCGCTCCTACAAGGACCTGCCGAAGAACCTCTATCACATTCAGTGGAAATTCCGTGACGAGGTACGCCCGCGCTTCGGCCTGATGCGCGGCCGCGAATTCCTGATGAAGGATGCCTATTCGTTCGACGTCGATGAAGCCGGCGCGCGGCATTCCTACAACAAGATGTTCGTCGCCTATTTGCGCACCTTCAAGCGCCTGGGGCTCACGTCGATTCCGATGCGCGCCGACACGGGCCCGATCGGCGGCAACCTCTCGCACGAGTTCATCGTGCTGGCTGACACCGGCGAGTCGCAGGTGTTCTGCCACAAGGATTATCTCGGCATGGCGGTGCCGGACGCGAATGTGAATTTCGACGACATCGCCGGGCTGCAGAAAACCGTCGATCAGTGGACGTCGCTCTACGCGGCGACCGAAGACATGCACGAGGCCGACAAGTTCGCCGCCGTGCCGGCCGCGGATCAGGTTTCGGCGCGCGGCATCGAGGTCGGCCACATCTTCTATTTCGGCACCAAGTATTCGCTGCCGATGAAAGCCGTAGTCGCCGTTGCAGACGGCAAAGAAGTGCCCGTCCACATGGGTTCCTACGGCATCGGTCCGTCGCGGCTCGTCGCGGCGATCATCGAAGCCTCGCACGATGACGCCGGCATCGTCTGGCCGGAGCCGGTGGCGCCGTTCAAGGTTGCGCTGCTCAACCTCAAGCAGGGCGATGCGGCGACCGACGGCGCCTGCGATCAGCTTTACGCCGAGCTCACCGCCAAGGGCGTCGATGTCCTCTACAACGACATCGACGAGCGCGCCGGCGCCAAGTTCGCCAATGCCGATCTCATCGGCCTGCCGTGGCAGGTCATGGTCGGCCCGCGCGGGCTTGCCGAAGGCAAGGTCGAGATCAAGAACCGCAAGACCGGCGAGAAGGAGCAGATGTCGCCGGCCGCCGCGGTGGATCTTCTCGGCCGCTGACGGTTCCGAAGCGGAACTTCCGCTTGGAGAAATAGCTCGAAAAATTTTCGCGCGCCGTGTCGAATCCGGCCGGGCCCGTTCGTCGTGGGACAGGGAGGCCGACAGGCGGTCTCCGGCAACTAGCGGAGAAACGACAATGCGCGTGATGGTGTTGGTCAAGGCGACCGAGGATTCCGAAAAGGGCCTGCCGCCCGCGAGCGAATTCGCCGAGATGATGGCGGCGATGGGCAAGTTCAATGAGGAACTGATCAAGGCCGGCGTGATGCTGGCCGGCGACGGGCTCAAGCCGTCGTCGCAGGGCAAGCGCATCCATTTCGATGGCCCGAAACGCACCGTCATCGATGGTCCGTTCGCCGAAACCCGCGAACTGGTCGCTGGCTACTGGCTGTGGCAGGTCAAGGACATGGCCGAGGCGGTCGAGTGGGTGCGGCGCTGCCCCAACCCGATGAGAGGCCCGAGCGATATCGAGATCCGGCCGCTCTATGAGATGAGCGACTTCGAGGATCTCAAGTAGCGGTAGCCCGTCTTGCCACGCACCCCGCTTGTCACCTAATCGGGGTGCGTGGCCGACACCGATATTAATCGCACCATCGAGACTGTCTTCCGCCTTGAGCAGGCGCGGCTGATCGCCGGCCTGACCCGCATGCTGCGCGACGTCGGCCTCGCCGAGGAGTTGGCGCAGGATGCGCTGGTGACCGCGCTTTCCGAGTGGCCGACATCCGGCGTGCCGGACAATCCCGCCGCCTGGCTGATGGCCGCGGCGAAACGCCGTGCCGTCGACCGCTTGCGCCGCGCCAAAATGCAGGAGCGCAAGCACGTCGAGATCGGCCGTGACCTCGACGACGTGCGGGACGACGCCGTCGGGCGCCTCGAGGCCGCGCTCGATGACGATATCGGCGATGACCTGCTCAATCTCATCTTCATCGCCTGTCATCCGGTGCTGTCGCAGGAGGCGCGCGCGGCGCTGACCTTGCGTCTCATCGCCGGTCTCACCACCGGGGAGATCGCGCGCGCTTTCCTGACCACCGAGCCAACCGTGGCGCAGCGCATAACGCGCGCCAAGAAGACGCTGGCCGAAAGTGGCGCCGCCTATGAAGCGCCGCGCGGCGAGGCCCGAGTGGCGCGCCTCGCCTCGGTGCTGGAGGTGATCTACCTGATCTTCAATGAAGGCTACGCCGCCACCGCCGGCGACGATCTGATCCGCGCCGATCTGTGCGGTGAGGCGCAGCGCCTCGGCCGCATCCTCACCGGCATCGCGCAGGATGAGCCGGAGGCTTTTGGGCTGCTGGCGCTGATGGAGATACAGGCGTCGCGGCTGAAGGCCCGCGTCGGGCCGGACGGCGCGGCGATCCCGCTGCCGGAGCAGAACCGGGCGCGCTGGGATCGCCTGCTGATCGGCCGCGGGTTCGAGGCACTGGCGCGCGCCGAGGCGCTCGGCGGCGCCGACGGACCTTACGCGCTGCAGGCAGCGCTCGCGGCCTGCCACGCCCGGGCAAGCCGTGCCGAGGACACCGACTGGGCCCGTATCGCCGGGCTCTACGACAGGCTCAGTTTCGTAACACCATCGCCGGTCATCGGTCTCAATCGGGCCGTGGCGCACAGCATGGCGTTTGGGCCGGAGGCCGGGCTGGGTTTGCTGGCTCCTCTCGAGCAGGATGCGATGTTGCGCGAATACCTGCCGCTTTACGCCGCCAAGGGCGATTTCCTCTTCCGCGTTGGACGCTATGGCGAGGCCCGCGCCGCGTTCGATCAGGCGGCCAGCCTCTCGCGCAACACCGCGGAGCGCAATTTTCTGCTCAAGCGCGCCGCCGCCTGCGGTCTGGCGGGCCCGATCGCGCGCTAATTCGCCCTTCGGGGTGCGCCAATTAAACCTGTGGTCCGGCTTGGCTTTTTCGCCCACGAAACCGCCCGAATCGTGTGAAAACCCAAACCCTATGGGGTTCTTCACCAATGCCTGAGCCGAGCGGCACGCGGCCTTTCTCCCAATACGAATGGATGTTGTCGCTGCGCTATCTGCGCGCGCGTCGCAAGGAAGGATTCATCTCGGTCATCGCCGGGTTCTCCTTCCTCGGCATCATGCTGGGCGTGGCCACCCTGATCATCGTCATGGCGGTCATGAACGGCTTCCGCGCCGAACTGCTGGACAAGATTCTCGGCCTCAATGGCCACCTGCTGATCCAGCCGCTGGAAAAGCCGCTGACCGACTGGGACGAGGTCGCCGCCCGCATTTCCAAGGCGCAGGGCGTCCGGCTGGCCGCGCCGATCGTCGAGGGCCAGGCGCTGGCGTCCTCGCCGTTCAACGCCGGCGGCGTGCTGGTGCGCGGCATTCGCCTCAAGGACATGGAAGGCCTGCCGTCCATCGTCAACAACATCAAGCAGGGCTCGCTCGGCGGCTTCGACGAAGGGCAGGGCGTCGCCATCGGCCGGCGTCTGGCCGATCAGCTTTCGCTGCGCGGGGGCGACAACATTACCTTGGTCGCGCCCAAGGGCGCTGTGACCCCCATGGGCACCACGCCGCGCATCAAGGTCTACAAGATCGCCGCGGTGTTCGAGATCGGCATGTCGGAATACGACAGCGCCATGGTGTTCATGCCGCTGAAGGAGGCGCAGGCCTATTTCAACCGCGCCGGCGACGTCACCGCCATCGAGGTCTATACCGACAATCCCGACCGGGTGGACGTCTACCGCAAGGCGGTGCAGGACGCGGCGCAGCGGCCGATCTTCATCATCGACTGGCGCCAGCGCAACGCCACCTTCTTCAACGCGCTGCAGGTCGAACGCAACGTCATGTTCCTCATCCTGACGTTGATCGTGCTGGTAGCGGCGCTCAACATCGTCTCCGGCCTGATCATGCTGGTGAAGGACAAGGGCCAGGATATCGCCATCCTGCGCACGATGGGTGCGACGCAGGGCGCCATCATGCGGGTGTTCCTGATCACCGGCGCCGCAATCGGCGTGGTCGGCACCATTGTCGGATTTTTGCTCGGCGTCGTCGTGTGCATGAACATCGAGAGCATCCGCCGTTTCCTGTCGTGGCTGACCAACACCGAACTGTTCTCGCCCGAGCTGTATTTCCTGTCGCATCTGCCGGCGCGCATGGACACCGGCGAGACCGTGGCCGTGGTGCTGATGGCGCTGATCCTGTCGCTGCTCGCGACGCTGTATCCGTCCTGGCGCGCCGCGCGCCTCGATCCGGTGGAGGCGCTGCGCTATGAGTGAGGTCATCGTCGAAACGCAGGTCGAGATCGAAGGGCAGGAGACGCAGGACTATCCGATCCTGTTCCTGCATCAGGTCGAGCGCCATTACAGCCAGGGCGAAGCCACGCTCGACATCCTGCGCGGCGCTGAACTGGCGGTGTGGCCCGGGCAGTCGGTCGCGCTGGTGGCGCCGTCCGGCGCCGGCAAATCGACGCTGCTGCATCTGGCCGGTCTGCTCGAGCATCCCGACCATGGCGACGTTTATATCGGCGGCAAGGCGACCGCGAACCTGCCGGACGCCGAACGGACGCGCATCCGTCGGACGGAGATAGGCTTCGTCTATCAATCGCACCATCTGCTGCCGGAGTTCACGGCTATTGAAAACGTGATGCTGCCGCAGCTGATCCGCGGCCTCGGCCGCAGCGAGGCGAAAACCCGGGCGGTGGAGCTGCTCAGCTATCTGGGGCTGAAGGCCCGCCTCAATCACCGGCCGGCCGAACTGTCCGGCGGCGAGCAGCAGCGCGTGGCCATCGCCCGCGCCGTGGCCAATGCGCCGCGCATCCTTCTGGCCGACGAGCCGACCGGCAATCTCGACACCAAGACCGCCGAGCACGTCTTCGCCGCCTTCACCCAGCTCGTGCGCGCCTCGGGGTTGGCCACCATCATCGCCACCCACAACCTGGATATCGCCGCCCGCATGGACCGGCGCGTGACCATCCGTGACGGGCTGATCGTGGAGATGGATTGAGCGCGGCCGCCGCAAGAAAAACCACCCAACAAGGGTGGTTTTTCTTTGATATGCGCAATTGAGTGCCGCGATCTATTTCAACTGGCTCGAAACCGACTCGAAGCTGGTGTTGAGCTTGGTGCCGATGCTGTTGACGGCCGCGATGACCGCAACGGCAATGCCCGCTGCGATCAAGCCGTATTCGATCGCGGTGGCGCCACTTTCATTTTTGCCAAAAGCTATGATCTTTCTGAGCATACGCTTTACTCCAGACAGTATCGAAACCCGCCTGTTCTGCGGGTATGAGCAGCGTAAGTGGCAGTTTTAAACATCGCCTAACAAAACCCATAACCAAAATGTAAAATGGCTTTAGTGATGCAGTTCTCGCAGATGCCTTGTCATCGCAGAGCGGGCCATACCGTCTCCTGAGGCAAGTAACGGCTGACCGAGAACGAAAAAACCACCTCCGATGCGGAGGTGGTTTCCGTCATCTTAGCCGCGCGCCGCCGCCGCCACTTAGTCTTTCAGTTGGCTCGAGATCGAGGTGAAGCTCGTATTGAGCTTGGTGCCAATGGTGTTGACCATCGCGATGATGGCCACCGCGATGCCGGCGGCAATGAGGCCGTATTCGATGGCGGTGGCGCCGCTCTCGTCTTTGATGAAGGCCGTTAGCTTCCTCAACATACGCAATACTCCTCCCAGACGTTGCCAAATCCGCCCTGTTCAACGGGTGAGTGCAGCCTAGAGAGGTGGCGTAAACGCCTCGTAAAAACGGGCGAGTAAATTCAAGACTGCAATCTAGGCGGGTCTTTTCCGCCGGCGAGGGCCGGCTGAAAAAAGCGGCGAGAGCGCCCTTGACTCCAGAACAGAAAGAGAACTATGTTCTCTCTACGTTCTTCTGGAGGGTCACATGTTCAAGATCGTCGTTCAGGAAGCCGCCACGCTCGCCGCTCTGTCGCTGTTCGTCGGCATGGTCGCGATTTGGTCCCAGGTCATCGGGAATCTCTGAAAGATCGGTTGCCTGGTCCGGTCAGCATTCGTGTCTCGCGTTTTGCGTTCCAGTCGAGAGTTTCACGTTTAGCCAACGTGTCTGTTGCGTACCACAGCTGTCTGTAGCGTAGCCCGCGTCTAGTCATTCCGGCCGGCGTTCCCCGACGCCTCAAGCCGGCATGACGGGTCGGTTCTCGCGATAAAGAATGAGGGTTCCGGCTGTCCATGCCGCCTGGGGATCGGGCGGGAGGACGGGCCGGTGCCGTGCCCTGGGCCCTGTGTAAAATCGGCAGAACCGGCTGCGATGCGCCGGTGAGGGTGGACGAGGCGGCCGCGCGTCCCCACTGTGATGGCCTTAAGGATTCGCATTCAGCCGCCGAACGCACATCATGGCCGACCCCGCCGCCTCATTGGATTTCGTGCATCTGCACGTCCACTCCGCCTATTCGCTGCTCGAGGGCGCGCTGCCGATCGGCAAGCTCGCGGATCTGGCCAAGGCCGACAAGCAGGCCGCGCTCGCGCTCACCGACACCGACAACATGTTCGGTGTGCTGGAATTCTCCGAGAAGATGGCCGGGTCGGGCATTCAGCCGATCGTCGGCGTCGCGCTCGCCGTCGATTTCGGCGACACCGAGAACGGGCCGCGCGCCGCGCTCGCCGCCAGCGATCGTCAGCGCCTCGTCCTGCTGGCGGCGTCCGAGGAGGGCTACCGCACCCTGATGCGGCTCAATTCGCGTGCCTTCATGGAATCGCCGCCAAACGAGCCGCCACGCGCGAAAATCGAATGGCTCGAGGAGGAGCGCGACGGCATCTCTCAGGGCATCATTGCCCTGACCGGCGGTCCGTCAGGGCCGCTTGATCGTGCCATTGCCGCGGGGCAGAGCCAGGTCGCCGCGGCGCGCCTCGACCGGCTCGCCGCGCTGTTCGGCGACCGCCTCTACATCGAAATCCAGCGCCACGGCACCGCCGTCGAGCGCGGCGTCGAGAAGGTGCTGATCGACTTTGCCTATGAGCGCGGCATTCCTTTGGTGGCTACCAACGAGCCGTTCTTCGCCTCAACCGGCGATTATGAATCCCACGACGCCCTGATCTGCATCGCCGAAGGGCGTTACGTCGCCGACGGCGAGCGCCGTCAGCTCACGCCGGAGCATCGCTACAAGACCCGCGCCGAAATGGTGGCCCAGTTCGCCGACCTGCCGGAGGCGATCGCCTCGACGGTGGAGATCGCGCAGCGCTGCGCCTACCGGCCGAAGACCCGCAAGCCGATCCTGCCGCGCTTTGCCATGGGCACGGACGAGGCGACCGAGCTGCGCCAGCAGGCCGAGGCCGGCCTGACCCGGCGCATCGAGACTGCCGGCCTCGCCGAGGGCTTCACAGAAAAGGACTACCGGGACCGGCTCGACTTCGAGCTCAACGTCATTGAGAAGATGAAGTACCCCGGCTACTTCCTTATTGTGTCTGACTTTATCAAGTGGGCCAAGGATCACGGCATCCCGGTCGGTCCGGGCCGCGGCTCCGGCGCCGGTTCGCTGGTGGCTTATTCGCTGACCATCACGGACCTCGATCCGCTGCGCTTCGGCCTGCTGTTCGAACGCTTCCTCAACCCGGAACGCGTGTCGATGCCCGACTTCGACATCGACTTCTGCCAGGACCGCCGCGAGGAAGTGATCCGCTATGTGCAGGAGCGCTACGGCCGCGATCAGGTGGCGCAGATCATCACCTTCGGCACCTTGCAGGCGCGCGGCGTGCTGCGCGACGTCGGCCGCGTGCTGCAAATGCCCTACGGTCATGTCGACCGGCTGTGCAAGCTGGTGCCGCAGAACCCGGCGGCGCCGATCAGCCTCGCCAAGGCGATCGAGGACGAGCCCAAGCTGCAGGCCGAGGCCGAGAGCGATCCGACCGTGGCGCGCGCTTTCGCCATCGCCAAGAAGCTCGAGGGCCTGACCCGCCACGCCTCGACCCATGCCGCCGGCATCGTTATCGGCGACCGGCCGCTCAACGAACTGGTGCCGCTCTATCGCGATCCCAAGTCCGATATGCCGGTCACCCAGTTCAACATGAAGTGGGTGGAGCAGGCCGGGCTGGTGAAGTTCGACTTCCTCGGCCTCAAAACGCTGACCACGCTCAAGACGGCGGTCGAGCTTCTCAAGCTGCGCGGCGTCGAGGTCGATCTCGGCGCCATCCCGCTCGATGACCGGAAAACCTACGAACTTCTGGCCCGCGCCGAAGCGGTCGGCGTGTTCCAGCTGGAAAGTCAGGGCATGCGCCGGGCGCTGCTCGACATGAAGCCCGACCGTTTCGAGGACATCATCGCGCTGGTCGCGCTGTATCGCCCGGGCCCGATGGCGAACATCCCGACCTATTGCGCGCGCAAGCACGGTGACGAGGTCCCCGAATACATCCACCCCAAGCTGGAGCCGGTGCTGAAGGAGACCTTCGGCGTCATCGTTTACCAGGAACAGGTGATGCAGGCCGCGCAGCTATTGGCCGGCTATTCGCTCGGCGACGCCGACCTTCTGCGCCGCGCCATGGGCAAGAAGATCCGCTCCGAGATGCAGAAGCAGGGCTCGATCTTTGTCGAGGGCTGCGCCAAGAACGATATTCCCAAAGCGCAGGCCGAGGCGATCTTCGAACTGCTCGAGCGCTTCGCCGACTACGGCTTCAACAAGTCGCACGCCGCCGCCTACGCGCTGGTCGCCTACCAGACCGCCTATATGAAGGCGAACTACCCGGTCGAATTCCTCGCCGCGTCGATGACGCTCGACATGGGTAACACCGACAAGCTGTCGGAATTCCGCGCCGAGGCCGAACGGCTCGGCATCAAGGTCGAGGCGCCGTCGGTCAACCGCTCCGGCGTCGAGTTCGGCGTCGAGGGCAACACCATCATCTACGCGCTCGCGGCGCTGAAAGGCGTCGGCCGCCAGGCCGTCGATTCCATCGTCGAGACGAGGGGGCAGAAACCGTTTGCCGATCTCGCCGACTTCGCCGCGCGCATCAATCCGCGCGCGGTCAACAAGCGCGTGCTGGAAAGCCTTGCCGCTGCCGGCGCTTTCGACGAATTCGACAAACACCGCGCCCGCGTCTTCGCCGCGATGGACAAGGTGATGGGCATTGCCCAGCGCACCCACGAGACCCAGGCCGTCGGCCAGAACGATTTCTTCGGCGGCGCCGGCAAGGCCGAGCCGATCGCCATGCCGAATGTCGAGCCGTGGCTGCCGGCCGAGCGGCTCAAGCGCGAATACGAAGCGATCGGCTTCTTCCTGTCCGGCCATCCGCTCGACGACTACGCCGCCGTGCTCAAGAAAATGCGGGTGCAGAGCTGGGCGGAGTTCTCGCGCGCCGTCAAAGCCGGCGCCACCGCCGGCAAGGTCGCCGGCACCGTGGTGTCGCGTCAGGAGCGCCGCACCAAGACCGGCAACAAGATGGGCATTTTCGGCCTGTCGGATGCCTCGGGCGCCTATGAGGCGGTGATCTTCTCCGAAGGCCTCGCCGAATATCGCGACCTTCTGGAACCCGGCAAGGCGGTGCTGATGGTGCTGTCGGCGGAAGTGCAGGGCGACGATGTGCGCGCGCGCATCCAGTCGGCCGAACCGCTGGACCAGGCCGCCGCCAATCTGCAAAAAGGCCTGCGCGTGTTCCTGCGCGAGGCGGCGCCGCTCGAAGGCGTTGCCAAGCGGCTCGAACCCGCGCCGCCGCGTGCCAGCGGCGCCGGCGAGGTTTCGATGATCCTGCTGCTGGCGCAGGGCCGCGAGGTCGAGATCAAGCTCGACGGACGCTATAAGGTGTCGCCGCAGATTGCCGGCGCCATCAAGGCGGTGCCCGGCGTGGTGCAGGTCGAGGCGCTCTGACGGGCGCGGCGAGCCGGTCATTCCCGGTCATTCGATGAAGAGGTCAGGCCCTTGACGGCAATCACCGCCTATCTCGACCGTCAGGTCGATCCCGCCACTGATCATGTGCTCGGCTCCGAGAAGGCGCAGATCTCGCTGGTCGAATACGGCAGCTATGCCTGTCCTTATTGCCGCGCCGCCAATGAGCGCATCATCGAGGTGCGAGAAGAGCTGAGCGACCGGCTGTGCTACATCTTCCGCCACAAGCCGCTGACCAACAACGATCTGGCGCTGCGCGCCGCCGAACTGGTCGAGCGCGGCGATCCGGCAAAGTTCTGGGACGCCCACGTTCTGTTGATGACGCGTTCGGGCGAACTGACCGAGGACGATCTGCGCGCCGCGGCCGATCTGCTCGGCATTCCGCTCGAGGACAGGAACAGCGAAGCCGCGGAGCGAGCGTCCGCGCATGTGCAGCGCGACGTCGACAGCGCCAAGGAGAGCGGCGTGTTCGTGACGCCGACCTTCTTCATCAACAACCGCCGCTATGACGGCCCTTGGGACGAAAGCTCGTTCCTCGATGCGCTGCTCAACCGGCTTGGCCATCGCTTCCGCACCGCGGCGCTGGATTTCGCCGGCTGGGCGCCGTCGGCCGGCATTCTGCTGCTGCTGACGACCGTGCTGGCGGTGGCGCTCACCAATTCGATGGTGGGCGAGGCCTTCGAGCATTTCTGGCATCTGCCGTTCGGCTTCTCCTTCGGCGAGGTGTCTTTCAACCTGTCGCTGCTGCACTGGATCAATGACGGCCTGCTGACGATCTTCTTCCTGGTCGTCGGCCTCGAGATCAAACGCGAATTCACCGTCGGCCATCTCGCCAGCCCGCGGCTCGCGGCGCTGCCGATCGCCGCCGCCATCGGCGGCATGGTGGTGCCGGCGCTCATCTATCTGCTCGTCATTCCGGACGGGCCATGGCTGCACGGCTGGGGCACGTCGATGGCGACCGATACGGCCTTCGCCGTCGCGCTCATCGCCATGATGGGCCGCCGCGTGCCGGTCGAACTGCGCATCTTCCTCACCGCGGCCGCCATCGTCGACGACATCGGCTCGATCATCGTCGTCGCCGTGTTCTACACCGGCAAGCTCGACGTGACCTGGCTCGGCGCCGCCGTCATCGTGCTGATCGGCCTGGCGATGCTCAACCGCTGGCGCTTCTACAGCGTCACGCCTTACGCGCTGCTCGGCATCGTGTTGTGGGCCTTCATTCATGCCGGCGGCCTGCATGCGACGCTCGCCGGCGTGCTGCTGGCGCTGTTCATCCCGACGCGGCCGCCGGCCAATCTGAAGTCGCTGATCGTCCAGGCCAACACCATCATGGGCAATGAATACAAGCGTGCCGGCGAAGCGTTGCGTCATGGCCCGTCGGCGGCCGCCTTGCGCGCGCTCGATGCCATCCACGACCGCCTTGAATCGCCGGCCGACCGGCTGCTGCGGCATGCCGGCGACCGCTCGAGCTACATCGTGCTGCCGCTGTTCGCTTTCGCCAATGCCGGCGTGGCGTTTTCGCTCGACGTGTTCGGGGGCCACTCGTCGCTGATGCTGGCGATCGGCGCGGGCCTCCTGATCGGCAAACCGCTCGGCATTGTCGGGGCCTCGGCGCTGGCGGTGGCGCTCAAGCTCGCGGTCAAGCCGGACGATTATTCGTGGCGGCAACTGACCGGGGCCGGCGCGCTGGCCGGCATCGGCTTCACCATGTCGCTGTTCATCGCCGGTCAGGCGTTTCCGGTGCCCGAGGATTATGCCGCCGCCAAGATCGCGGTGTTCGGCGCCTCGGTGCTGTCGGCGATCATCGGCGTCGCCATCTTGTGGAACGCCAAGGCGCCGGACGAGAGTGCGGAAGAGAACGCATAAGCGAACGCATAAGCGAACGCGCCATCACCATGCGCAGAGCGACCGCGACGTCGGCGTGAGATCGGCCGTTTCGATGCGCCGCCAGCATTGCGCATCGAGCGCGGGATAGATTTCGTCGGTCCAGGCCGCGTTACCGGCCAGCCGCGCGCGGCAATCGTCGAGGGCTTCGCTGTCGGCGTGGCATTCGAGCCAGACCAGCACGGTTTCGCCTTCGCGCACGGGCAGGCGCGGAAAGCCGTTCGCACTTCTCTCGGTGACGAATACGGCGTCGATGCGCGCACCATGTCTCTCGAGAACCGGCCGCGCGCGCTCGGCAAAGAATGAAGCCGCCCGATCTTCGGTCCCCGGCGCCAGCGAGCAGATGTTGGCGACAACGACGCCGGCGGGCGGTGCGACGCCCTGTTCGCGGGCGCGGCTGCGGTTGTGCGCGAAGGGCGCTGTCGCGCCGGCCGGCCGCAGCAGCAGGACGTTGTCGGAATTGAGCATGGTGGCGTTGGCGGCCGATCCGAAGGCCTGCCACACCGGGCCGGAATAGAACGCGCGCAGCGCTTCGGTGCGCGTTTGCATGTCCGCGAACGAGCGCAGCCAGACGAACGCATCCGGATCGCCGGCATCGCGGAATTCGCCCTCGACCCGCATGCCGAGAGCCTCCTGCGGCGCGACGAATTCGCGGTCGAAAAGGGCGATCAGCGGCTCGCGTCCGCCGGGGCGCAGCCGGTAGCGGCGAAGCTCGAAGATCGTGTGCGGCGGCATTCGGCCCTCCAACAGGTCGGTTGTCCTGTTTCGATAACAGGACGCTTGACCTGTTTTGTCAACATGCTATCGGTGTCGCATGAGCGGGCAGGGACGAACCAACGATCCGGAGGGTGTGCGCCGGCGCATCGTCGACGCGGCCTATGAGGCTTTCGTTCAGCGCGGTTATCTCGCCACGGGAATGCTGGAGATCCGTGACATGGCCGCGGTGTCGGGCGGCGCCATGGCACATCATTTTCCGGCCAAGCGCGACCTCGGTCTTGCCGTCATCCGCGATCGGGTTGCCGACGCTGTCGCGCGCACCTGGATCGAGCCGCTGGATGCCTGCGCCGATGCGCCGTCGGCGATCGACCGCATCTTCGCGGCGATCATCAATGAGCTCAAGCGCAAGGGCTCCGTGTCGGGATGCCCGCTCAACAACATGGCCATGGAAATCGCGGCGCATGATGCGGGCATGCGCGAAGCGCTCGACGCGGTCTTTCTGGCCTGGCAGCAGGCGTTGCGCGCGAAGTTCAAGCACGACGTCAAACAGGGGCGGGCGGGCGATCTGCATCCGGACCGCCTCGCGACGCTGGTGATTGCCGCCTATTCCGGCGCGATCGCGATGGCGAAGGCGCGTCAGAACGTGCAGCCGTTGATCGACTGCCGCAGCGAACTGGCGTCTCTGCTGGCGGCGCACTATCGGCCCGGCAAGCGCGGCGGGCGCCGGGCCGATTAGCGGCAGCGCCTAGCCCGCCTGCCGCTGCCACAGCGGGAAGGGATCGGCCAGCTTGCGCCAGCCCGCAATGTCCATGCCGGGCTTGCCGCGCACGAGACAGGCATCGAGCCGGGCGCGGATGGCGTCCTCGTCCATGCCCGTGCCGATGAACACGATTTCCTGCCGGCGGTCGCCGTAAAGCGTGCTCCAGTTGCGCTTGAGCATCTTCTGCCAATTGGGATCGCGCGGCCAGCGTGCCTCCGGCACCGCGGCCCACCAGAAGCCGAGCGCCCCGGTGCGTACGATGGCGCCGGCCTGGCTGAGTTCGCCGAGCCATTCCGGCCGCGTCGCCAGCCAGAAGTGACCCTTGGCGCGGATCACGCCCGGCCACGGCTCGTTGATGAACTGCTGGAATTTCGTCGGATCGAACGGCCGCCGCGCGCGATAGACGAAATTCCTGACGTCGTATTCTTCCGTCTCCGGCGTGTGGTCGGCAAAGCCATACAGCTCCTTGGCCCAGACCGGGTGCTGCTCGGCCTTGTCGAAGTCGAAGCGGCCGGTGTCGAGCACGCGGTCGAATGGCACCTGCGCGAAATTGGTTTCGATGAGATCCGCATCGGGATTGAGCGAGCGGATGATCTGCCGCGCCGACTGGATTTGCGCGTCCGTCGCGGCCTCGACCTTGTTGAGCACGACGACGTCGGCGAATTCGATCTGATCGACCAGGAGATCGACAAGCGTGCGCTTGTCCTCCTCGCCGAGCGACTCGCCGCGGTCGCGCAGGAAGTCGCGCGAGGCATAGTCCTTCAGCAGGTTGGCGGCATCGACCACCGTCACCATGGTATCGAGGCGGGCGACGTCGGACAGGCTGTCGCCGTTCTCGTCGCGGAACGAGAAGGTGGCGGCGACGGGCAGCGGCTCGGCGATGCCGGTCGACTCGATCAGCAGATAATCGAAGCGGCCTTCCTCGGACAGCTTGCGCACTTCCTTGAGCAGGTCCTCGCGCAAGGTGCAGCAGATGCAGCCATTGGTCATCTCGACCAAAGTTTCATTTGTCCGCGACAGGTTCGCACCGCCATCCCTGATCAGGTCGGCGTCGACGTTCACCTCGCTCATGTCGTTCACAATCACAGCGACCTTCAGGCCCTGCCGGTTGTTGAGCACGTGATTCATCAGTGTCGTTTTGCCGGCGCCAAGAAAGCCCGAAAGGACGGTGACGGGGAGTTTGTTCATGGGAGTCTTCTGTGGGGCTCATGGTGGGTAAGGGCGAGCGCGGGGCTCATTGCAGGTGGTCGGCGGACGGCGCGCCCGCGGTGAGGCAGGCGGCGAACATCGCGATGATGCGGGCGGCATGGGCCGGGCCGTAGGTGGCAACGAGACGCGGCATGGCCTCGCTGATGAGGGCGGCGGCCAAAGTGTCGTCGGCGATGCCACGTTGCTCGGCTTTGGCGATGGCCTTGCGCAGCAGGCTTTGCGCCTCATCGAAACGGGCCGGCAGCCGCCCGGGGTCGAGAATGTCCGGGGCGGCGAGCATCTGGTCACGCAGCTTGGGCATGGGAGTCGTCCTATGGAGAGAAATGTTATAACATTACATTATTGAGTCAAGATCGAGGCGGAGCGGGCTGTCCGCTGTTTGACCATTGAATTGGACCTGAAGGGGATAGGGCGACCGCCGCTCACCCCGCGAAGAGGCGCTCGGCGTCATCGCCCGCGCAAGCGGGCGATCCAGCGCCTGGCGCTCAACGCTGTCATGGCCCGCGCCAGCCGGCCATCTAGTAATCGCGGGCGTCGGCGATTACTGGATCGTCCGCGTTCGCGGACGATGACAAAGTTGGTCCGTCCAGGGCGCAGGCGCGGCCAGCGAGCCTGGGATCCATATCCCCGGTGCTGCGGTGTATGGATTCCGGGCCCATCGCTTCGCGATGTCCCGGAATGACGACAGGAAATAGTCCTTGCCTATTATTCCTATCAGGACTATAAGCAACATCGTCCTTCTCCAGACGGGGGCGCTGTCATGAGGCGTCGTTTCAGTGGGGGCAGGGCGCGGTGCCCGCGGGCTTGAGGAAACGCACCTCAGGCGCTCGGGCGGCGACGGGGTTCCGCCCGGGGGCACTAAGACCTCCCGCGAGGAGCTCGCTGACGGTGCGTGCTAGCCATTCCCCGGTTGGGAGTGGCCCAGCCGCCGAAAGCGCGGCCCGTGCCGTAACGACACCGCGAT